>ERZ1649853.3-NODE-3-length-120739-cov-16.909781_pt1 | contig 120739 bp, 116 predicted proteins | sample MGYA00575353_ERZ1649853 | MGnify/ENA primary metagenome ERZ1649853 (study PRJEB40853, sample SAMN11349654) | freshwater sediment metagenome | isolation source: river sediment | host: Sediment | place: India: Okhla Barrage, New Delhi | collected 2017-02-21 ...
CCTGCGAGAACTTGATGCCGCCGTACGGGGAGAACCGCTCGTTCTTCTTGCTGAACACGAGGGCGGCCTGGTACTCGGTCGTGTCGGTCTCGTTCACCCGCTGCCACTCGGTGTCCGTGTACCAGTACTCGAGGTCCTCATCCACGTAGCCGTAGCCGTAGTCGTAGTCGTCGTAGTACATGTAGTACTGCGAATCCATCTTGTACTGGTTGTACTGGAGGTCCATCCCCACCTTGAAGCCGCCGTTGTCGAAGAAGACGGCCTTGAAGCCGCCGCCGTAGAAGAGGTCCCAGTCTCCGATCCCGCGGGTGGGCTGCTCGAGATACGTTTCGGAGTAACGCCAGAAGTACTCATCTCCGTAGTAGTACTCGTACTCGGCATCGGCATACGTCACGAGCGGGTTATAGATCTCCGTGCCGAGACGGGCCATTCCGACCCTGGCATACACGGCGTAGCGGTCGCCGAACCCGTAGGAGAGTTTCAGGAAGTACTTGTCCATCGTCTCCCGACCGTCGAAGCTCTCGAACGTCTCCGTCTGCGTTTCGGTCCAGTACCAATCCTCGCCGTCGTACTGTTCGCTGTCCAGCTCTTCCCACACGACCGCCGGATCCTTCAGCTCGACTTCCGTCTGCGTGCGCTCGAAGCCGAAGTCGAAGCGCCAACCCTTCCCCTCCGGGTTGTTGCCGACCTCGGACGCGTATACCGCACCCGCCGTCGCGAGCACCGCCATCACCGCCAACGCGATCCACTTCGCCTTCATGCAGCCTCCTCCTTCGCGCTCCGGAATGCGCGTTTCCGAACCCCCCGATTTCGGCCGCGCGGAGCGGACCGCTCGTCGCGCGCCCAGGCGCCCAAATCTAAGGCGGGAAGCTTCCGGAAATCAAGAGGTATTTGAAGCGAAATCGCAACAAGGCTACGCCGCGGCGGGCGCGGCCGGACGGAGGCGCGACGGCGGGAACCGATACCGAAAGCGTCCACAATATCGGGACCCTCCGACCGCTCGCGGCGATTTGACGGGACACCCCCCCGCGGATATTCTCCCCCCGCATCCAGCGGCGTCCGTCGTTCCCGGTCGCCCGAGACAGGAGCGAGCGATTCGTCATGGCGGCCGAGACCTCGGTCCAGATCGCGATCGCCAGCGACGTCCGGCTCGTGGACGTCGTCCACGGGGCCGCCGAGAGGGTCGCGGAGATCGCGGGGTTCGCGGAGGAAGATGCGCTGAGCGCGGCGCTCGCCGTGCGCGAGGCGGTGATCAACGCGGTCAAGCACGGCAACGGATGCGACCCGGCTCTTTCGGTGGACGTCGTCCTCGAGGCGGGGCGCGAGGGATTCCGGGCGACGGTGCGGGACCGCGGACGAGGGTTCGATCCGGGCGCGGCCCCGGACCCGACGGCGGAGGGGAACCGGCTGAGGACGCACGGACGCGGATTGCTCCTGATCCGGGCGTTCGTCGACGAGGTCCGATTCCGGTATGCCGAGGGACAGGGGATGGAAGTGGAGCTGATCAAGAAACGCCGGGCCGAGAGCGCGGCGTGAGAGGACCGGCCGCGCGGCCGGCGGTTTCGCGGAGGGAAGGGAAATGATGAAGGCCGGGCTGCGACATGCGGGCGAGGTGGCGGTTCTCGATCTCGCCGGGAAGATCACGATCGGGGAGGGCGACGTCGTCCTCCGCGACAAGGTGCACGAGCTGCTGGACGCCGGGAAGAACAAGATCCTGCTCAACCTGCAGGCCGTGACCTACATGGATTCGGCCGGCATCGGCGAGCTGGTGGCCTGCTACAAGCGCGCCCGGGAGAAGGGGGGCGCCGTGCGGCTCCTCAATCCGTCGGGGAAGGTGTTCGACCTCCTCCAGCTGACGAAGCTCGAGCAGGTGTTCGACACCTTCCGGGACGAGAGCGAGGCGTTGAAGTCGTTCTGAGGCCGTCCCCGGCCGCGGGCCGCCGGATGCGGTCCGCGGCCCTCCCCGCCGTTCGCGCGGGGGCGCGGCGTCAGCCGCCGTCCTCGCGAAGCCGCTTCCGCCACGCGGACAGCCGCTCGATCGCCTCGAGAGGCGTCATCCTGTCGGGGTCCGCGAGGCGAAGCTCCGCGAGCACCTCGGCGGAGGCGGGATCGGCGGCGTCCGCGCGCGGCGGGGTCTCCGGGCCGCCGAAGAGCCCCGGCTGGCCCGCGGCCTGGGCGGCCCGTCCCTGGCGGCGCGCGCGCCTCGGCAGGCCGTCGCGGCCGAACTCGTCGCGCTCGAGGTTGTCGAGGATCTCCCGTGCGCGGGAGACCACCGCGAGGGGGATCCCCGCGAGCCGCGCCACCTGAATCCCGTAGGACCGGTCCGCGGCCCCCGGCTCGACGCGGTGCAGGAAGATCACGCGGTCCCCCCACTCGCGCGCTCCCATCCGGTGGTTGACCACACCCGGCAGGGCGACCGCCAGCTCGGTCAGCTCGTGGTAGTGCGTGGCGAAGAGCGTCCTCGGCGCGCCCCCCGGGCGCCCGTGCAGGAACTCGACGACGGCCCAGGCGATCGCCAGGCCGTCGAACGTCGCCGTGCCCCGGCCGATCTCGTCGAGCAGGACGAGGCTGCGGGACGTCGCGTGATGGAGGATGTTCGCCGTCTCCGTCATCTCGACCAGGAACGTGCTCTGGCCCCCGGCGAGGCTGTCCGAGGCCCCCACGCGGCAGAAGATCCGGTCCACCACCCCGATCTCCGCCTCGTCGGCGGGGACGAAGGAGCCCGCCTGCGCGAGCAGGACGATCAGGCCGACCTGGCGGAGGTAGGTGGACTTTCCCCCCATGTTCGGTCCGGTCAGGACGGAGATCGAGCGGTCCCCCGCGTCGAGATCGGTGTCGTTCGGCACGAACCCCGAGTCCACGAGCACGAGCTCGACGACGGGGTGCCGCCCCCCGGCGATCCTGAGGCGCGCGCTCCGGTCGACGGACGGGCGGCGGTAGCTCCGGGAGACCGCCGTCTCGGCGAGGCCCGCGAGCACGTCGAGCGCGGCCGCGGCCCGCGCGGCCGCCTTGATGCGGGCGGCCTCCGCCGCGACCGCCGCGCGGAGGGCGCAGAACCTCTCGTACTCCAGCTCCTCGATCCGCTCCTGGGCGTGGAGGACCCTCTCCTCGTGCTCCTTGAGCTCGTCGGTCAGGAACCTCTCCCCCCCGGCGATCGTCTGCTTGCGCCGGTAATGGGAGGGGACGAGGTGCAGGTTCGGGCGCGAGACCTCGATGTAGTACCCGAACACCTTGTTGTACCGGACCTTGAGCGAGCCGATCCCCGTCGCCGCGCGCTCGCGGCTCTCGATCGCGGCGATCGTGGCGCGGCCGTCCCGCCGGACGGCGCGCAGGGCGTCGAGCTCCGGGTCGAAGCCGTCGCGGATCAATCCTCCCTCGCGCAGCGACGCGGGGGGCGAGTCCACGATCGCCGCGAGGAGGCGGGAGGCCACGTCCTCGCACGGATCGAGGCCGTCCCGGATCGATGCGAGCGGCTCGGAGCCGAGGTCCGAGAGCGCGCGCGCCAGCGAGGGGAGCCTCGCGAGCGACGCCCCGAGCGACAGCAGATCCCTCGCGTTCGCCGTGCCCGCGACCGCGCGGCCGAGGAGCCTCTCGATGTCGTGGACGTGGCCGAGGGCCTCGCGCAGATCGAGGCGCACGGATTCGCGGCGCACGAGCTCCTCGACGGCGTCGTGCCTCCGGCCGATCTCCTCGGGGTCCCGGAGAGGGGCCAGGAGCCAGCTCCGGAGGAGGCGCGCGCCGGCGGCGGTGCGCGTCGAGTCCACGGCCTGCAGGAGCGATCCGGCACGGCCCCCGTCGCGGATCGATCGCTCGATCTCCAGGTTGCGCCGCGTCGCGGCGTCGAGGAGGAGGTGGCGCGCCGGCTCGTGGACCGCGATCCGGTCCACGTGCTGGAGGGCGCTCTTCTGGGTTTCCTGGACGTAGGCGAGGAGCCCCCCCGCCGCCGCGACGGCGGCCGGCTTCTCCCCGAGGCCGAACCCGTCCAGCGAGACGACGGCCAGGTGCCGCCGCAGGAGGTCGCCCGCGCGGGCGGGCGAGAACGGGTACGGGTCCTGGGGCGTGAGCACCGCCCCGGCGGTTCGGTCGCGGCGGTACGCCTCGGTCCACGGGAGGTCCTCCGCGTGGACGAGCTCTTTCGGCTCGAAGGCGGCGAGACGCTCGGCGAGGGCCTCCCACGGGTCGGATTCTCCGGGCGCCTGCCACGCGAGGAACTCGCCGGTCGAGGCGTCGAGGAACGCCGCGCCGACCGATCCCCCCGCCGTTCCGACCGCCGCGATCCAGGAGTTCTCCTTCGCGTCCAGCTGGTCGGGGTCGGTCAGGGTGCCCGGCGTGACCACGCGGACCACCTCGCGGCGCACGAGCCCCTTCGCCTTGCGGGGGTCCTCGACCTGATCGCAGATCGCGACGCTGCGGCCGGCCTTGACCAGCTTCGCGACGTACGCGTCGATCTGGTGGTGCGGGAAGCCGCACATGGGGGCGACGTGGTCCGTCCCCTTGCCCCTCGCGGTCAGCGCGAGATCGAGGATCCGGCTCGCCTCCTGCGCGTCCTCGTAGAACATCTCGAAGAAGTCGCCCATCCGGAACAGGAGGATCGCGTCCGGGCGGCTCGCCTTCTGCGCCCGGTACTGGCGGAACATGGGGGTGACGGAGGACGCTTCGGCCATGGGCCGGCCGAGTATAGCAGCGCGCGCCGGGGAGCCGCGGGCGGCGCCGCCGCCGCGGGCCGTTGACGCCGCTCGGGGGGGCGGGCTATAAATGCGGGCGATGGAAGCGCAGGATCCCTCGACCGAGCTGACCGACCAGGACCGGCTCCTGCTGGTGTTCGACTACCTGGGGCCCCTCGCCCTCTTCTCCCTCGTGGCGAGCCGGCGCGAGCTGGTGAAGTGGCACGCGAAGCAGGGGCTGATCCTGACCGCGACGGTGCTCGCGATCTACGCGCTCGTCCGGCCGGTCTATCTGCTGCTGAAGCGGTACGCCTGGGGGTTCTTCGGCGACCTCTTCTGGGCCGGGGTCTGGCTCGTCGGGCTGGGAGTCCTGCTCCTGATCCTGATGTGCGTCGTGCGGGCGCTCGAGGGGGAGCGCTTCCGCATCCCTCTCCTCGGCGACCTCGCGGATCGCTTCTGATCCGGCCTTTCCCGCGGGTCCCGGATCAGGGCCGGGCGGGTTCTTCTCCCGCGCGCTCCGGCTCCGGCACCTTCCACCGGTCCGCGTGGAAGACGAGGGGCGCGTAGCCGCCCTCGAAGGCGGTCTCCCGAATCGGGAGGCCCCGCGCGGCGTACTCGATCCCCGCGGCGAGGAAGATCCTGCGGGCCTCCGCGAGCTCGCGCGCCTGGCCCTCGCGGAGCGCGGGATCGAGGGGCGCCCCCTCCGCCGCCAGGCGGGCGGAAGCGTCCTGGGCCACCTGGGCGCTCGCGAGCAGCGTCCGCTCTAGATCCTCCTTCTCGAGGAGGTTCCACGTCCGGCCGTCCTGCGAGAAGCTCGGGAGCGTTCCGACCTCCGCCGCCTGCAGGGCGAGCTGCCGGGCGTAGCGGGCGTCGTCCCCGCCGGCCGGATCCGCCCTCTCCGATTCCCTCCACGCCTCGGCGGCGCCTTCCCATCTCCCGCCTCTCGCGCGGGCGACCGCGAGCCGGAACCAGTCCCCGGCCTGCGCCTTTCCCTCGGCGGCCAGGGCGGCGTACTCGCGCTCCGCCCCCTCCCAGTCCGACCGGGCGAGGAGGAGGTTCCCGAGGTACCGCCGGGACCATCGGACGTACGCCGGAAACGCTCCCGGTCGCTCCGCGAACCCCTCGAGCGCCCTGCGATACCAGGCGGCGGCCTCGTCGGCGCGCTGCTGATCCTCGTACAGCTTCCCGACGCGAAAGAGGTCCACCGGCCGCTCCGTCTTCGGCAGCGCGCCGCTCTCGATCCTGCGGGTCGCCTCCGCCGCGACGCGGGCCGCGTCGGACGTCCGGCCCTGGCTCCGGTACGCGCCCGAGAGGTAGAACCAGCTCTCGAGCCCGCCGTGCTCCGCGGTCTCCCGCTCGAGCGCCGCGACGGCCCGGGCCAGCGTTCGGCCGCGGGCCTCGCGCTCGGCCCCGAGGTCGAGGCAGAACGAGAGGCGGTAGAGCAAGGGGCCGTCGGCTCTTCCGGCGGCGTCGAGCGCTTCCAGCGCCGCGCGCGCCTCTTCGTATCGCTCCTCGTCGTAGAGCCGGACCGCCCGCTCCGCCGCGGACGGCTCGCCGGGTTCGGAAGGGACCGCCGGCTCCGGATCCGCGGCGGGGGAGAGGGAGACGAAGCAGGCGGACGCGAGGAGCGCGACGAGGGTGCCCGGAAGGCGTCGGAGCATGGGGGGTCCTCCTTGACCCTCCTTCCCTATCACTCCGCCGCGGCCGCGGCAACCCCCGCCCCGCGGGCGGCGTCCCCGGAGGTCTGGTACCCTCTCGCCTCGGAGTGGGGGCATGGGCTGGATCAGGAGAACGCTCCGGCTCCCGGCGGTCGCGGCCGTCGCCGGAATCCTCGGGGGGCTCCCGGCAACCGGTGCGGGAGGGGGGGCCGTCGAGGAGCTCGACCGTTGGCTCGCCGGGACCCGGGACCTCGAGTGCCGCTTCGAGCAGCGGCTGGTGTCGAGCGCGCTCGGGGGGGACGCTCGCGAGTCGGGAGTGCTGCGGCTGGAGCGGCCCGGGCGGCTCCGCTGGGATTATCGAGAGCCCGAGCCGAAGATCGTCCTGGTGGACGGCGATCGGACGGTGCTGTACCTCGTCGAGGACCGGCAGTGGATCCGGGGGAGGCTGTCCGAGGAGCAGGGCGTCCTGCCGCTGCTGCTCGCGGGGCGAGGGTCGGTCGCCGACCTCTTCGTCGCGTCCGAGGCGGCCGGCGACGGCCGGGACGGGCGGCCGAGGGTGCGTCTCGTCCGCAAGGGGGCGTCCGAAGGGTTCGAGGAGATCGTCCTCACGCTGCGCCCCGGGGACCACGCCATCGAGCGCGCCGAGGTGCTCGACGGCGCGGGGAACCGCGTCGAGTACCGGTTCTCCGGCCTGAAGCGGAACCGGGGGATCGATCCGTCGGTCTTCGCGATCGAGCCGCCTCCCGGCGTCGAGATCCTCGGGGAGCCGTGAGCCCGCGAGCCGGAGGTTTCGAGCGGAAGGCGATTCGGCTACACTCGTCGGTCGTTCCGGGCGGGCCCGACCGGAGCGGACGTCCGTCCGGGCCGAAGGAAGGCGATTGAGCGCGACCGAGCCCCCTCCGCCGTCCGCGGCGAAGCGAGAAGCGGCGCTGAGCGCCCCGCTGCCCGCGGCGTTCGCCGTCATCGAGGAGAGGCTCGATGCCGTGGAGGAATCGTTCCGGGCGAACCTGGCCTCGCCGGTCCGGCTCATCGCGGAGATCGGCGACTACGTCGCCGCGGGGGGCGGCAAGAGGGTGCGCCCCGCGCTCCACCTCCTGTGCGCGAAGCTCTGCGGCTACGAGGGGCCGCACGACGTGCTGATGGCGACCGTCCTGGAGTTCATCCACTCGGCGACGCTCATCCACGACGACATCATCGACGAGGCGAAGACGCGGCGCGGGCGTCCCTCGGTCAACCGGAGGTGGGGCGCGAACGTCACCGTCCTGTTCGGCGACTACATGCTGGCGAAGGCGATGGAGATGGCCCTCGACGCGGGGAGCCTGCGCATCATGCGGAAGCTCGCCGAGGTCACGATGCGGATGACCGAGGGAGAGATGCTGCAGACCCGGCACGCGGGCCGGCTCGACCTCTCCGTCGAGGAGCACCTCGATCTGATCGAGCGGAAGACGGCGGTGCTCTTTTCCGGGTGCTGCGAGATCGCGGGCATGCTGGGGGGGGTCAGCCCCGACCGCGAGGAGAGGCTCCGGGGCTACGGCCTGAACCTCGGACTCGCGTTCCAGATCGTGGACGATCTCCTCGACTTCACGGGCGACCCGAGAACGCTCGGGAAGCCTTCCGCCAACGACCTGCGGGAGGGGAAGGTGACCCTCGCGCTGATCGACCTCCTGGCCTCGGGGCCGGCGCGGGGCCGCGAGCTGGCGCGGGCGGTGCTCGACGGCGGCGCGGCGGACGGCCCGGAGATCGCGGAGCTCACGGCGCTGCTCGAGGCGAACGGATCGATCGCCAGGGCGAGGGAGTGCGCCGGGCGTTACGCCGCGCAGGCCGCCGCGCAGCTGGCCCCGTTCCCGGCCGGACCGGCCCGGGAGGCGCTGGAGGGCCTGCCCGGCCTTCTCGTCCTGCGGGACCGCTGACCCGCCGCGGAGGGCGGGGCCGCGCCCATGCACAAAATGTAGGGGGTTCGGTCCCGGGGAAGCCCCAGATGTCGCGACCCCGTTGAGCGGGCGCGTGGAACCGGTGTATAGTCGTCGCGTCGCGAGGCTCGGCCCGCTCCTCGCGGGAGGGTGTCTTGTCCACGGTCAAGCTGGCGAAGATCCGGATCTCGGGCTTCAAGTCGTTCAGCCACGACACGGAGGTCGTGTTCCCCGACGGGATCACGGCGGTCGTCGGGCCCAACGGCTGCGGCAAGTCGAACCTCGGCGACGCCCTGAACTGGGTCCTCGGCGAGCAGAGCCCCAGGATGCTGCGCGGCTCGAGCATGCAGGACGTGATCTTCGGCGGGAGCGAGAGCCGCAAGCCCCAGGGGATGGCGGAGGTGTCGCTCCACCTGTCGGGGGTGAACGGCTCTCCGGACGGCGCGACGCGCGACGTGGTGCTCACGCGGAGGCTCTTCCGCAGCGGGGAGAGCGAGTACCTGGTCAACGGCGCGCGGGCCCGGCTCAAGGACATCCAGGACGTGCTGCGGGAGGCCCGGATCGGCGCGCAGACCTACGCCACGATCGAGCAGGGCCGGATCGAGCAGATCCTGAACGCGAAGCCGAAGGAGCGGCGGCTCATCATCGAGGAGGCGGCCGGCGTCGCGGGGTTCAAGCACAAGCGCCGGCTCGCGGAGCTGAAGCTCGAGGCCACGCAGGCGAACCTCCTCCGGGTCGGGGACGTCGTCGCGGAGGTGCGCCGCCAGATCAACTCCCTCAAGCGGCAGGCCGCGAAGGCCCGGCGCTACCAGAGGCTGCGGGAGGAGCTGCGCGGCAAGGAGCGGATCCGGTTCGGGGCTCGCGCGCGCAGGATGGATGCGGAGCTCGAGGCGCTTCGTCTCGACGAGGCGCGCGCCCGCGAGTCGGAGGCGGAGATGGCGGCCCGCCTCGGCGCGGGGGAGGCGTGGATCGAGAGCGAGCGCGCGTCGGTGGAGGAAGCGGAGCGGGCGCGGCGGGAGTCGTCGGAGAGGCTGCACCAGCTGGAGATCGAGATCGACCGCGCCGGCTCGCGGATCCGGGCGGCGCGGGAGCGGGCCGCCGAGGCGGGCGAGGCCGCCGCCGGGCTCGAGCAGGAGTCGGCGGGGCTCGAGGTCCGGCTCGCGGAGCTGCGCGAGGAGGTCGGGGGCCGCAGGGAGGCGCTCGCGAGGGAGATCGCGGGCCTCGGCGAGGCGGCCGCGGTCCTCGCGGAGCGCGAGGATGCGCTGGCCCCGGCGGAGAGCGGGCTCGCGGCCCGGCGGGCCCGGGTCGAGGAGCGCAGGCGGGCGCTCTTCGAGACGATGGCGGAGGGGGCCGAGCGCAGGAACCGGAAGCGCGAGGTCGAGGACTCGATCCGGAGGAGCGAGGAGACCCGCCTCCGTGCGGAGGAGGAGCGGAGTCGCGCGTCGGAGGAGATGGGAGCGCTCGAGGGGGCTGCGGCCCGGCTCGCGGCCGAGGCGGACGCGCTCCGCGCGGAGTCCGAGAGGCTGCGATCGGGGCAGGAGGAGGCCGCGCGGGCGCTGGCGTCGGCGCGGGGCGGGGTCGAGGAGGGCGCGGAGGCCCTCGCGGCCGCGCAGGCCGGGGCGCAATCGGAGCGGGCGAGGCTCGACACCCTCGAGGACGTGTCCGCCCGGTTCGCCGGCGTGTCCGACGGCGTGAAGCTCCTGCTGACCGCGGGGGGGGCCTCCGGTCTCCGTACCCGGGGCGTGGTCGCGGATTTCCTGCGGGCGTCGCGCGAGATCGAAGGGGCGGCGGAGGCGTACCTCGGGACGGTGCTTCCCGCGGTCGTCGTCGAGGACGACGAGGACGCGGCCCGCGCGGCGGCCATGCTCCGCGCGCAGGGGAGCTGCAGGACGCACGTGCTCTGCCGGACGCAGCCGGCGGGGAGGCCCGCCGTCGGCCAGCGGTCGAACGGCTCGGCCGCGTTCCCGGAGTCGCTCCTGTCGGACCCGCGGGTGCTGGGGCGGCTGAGCGAGCGCCTCGGCCTCGCGGCGGAAGGGAACGGGTTCGTCCGGGACCGGATCGGCGACGCGATCCTCGTGGACAGCCTCGACTCCGCGCTCGCGCTGCACCGCGAGCACCCGGACGCGGACTACGTGACGCCGGGCGGCGAGACGGTCTACGCGTCGGGGATCGTCGGCGCGGGGGGGAACGCCTCCTCCGACCGGGGGCTCCTGGCGCACAACCGCCTCGTGCAGGAGGCCCGCGCGGCGCTCGCCGAGGCGGAGACGCGCGTCGCGGAGGCGAGGGCGCGGATCGAGGCGGCGCGGGAGCGGGCGGGGCGCGCCGAGGCGCACCTCGCGAGGATGCGCGAGGCGGCCGAGGAGGCGACCCGCCGGCACGTCGAGACCTCCCTGCGAGCGGAGGGGGCCGTCGAGGAGGCGGCGCGCGCGCGCAGGCGCGTCTCCGTCCTGGGAGAGGAGGAGGCGGCCCTCTCCGAGGACGCGGCCCGGCTCGCCGCGGATCTCTCCGAGGCGGAGCGCTCGGCGCGGGAGTCGGAGGAGGCGCACGCCGCGGCGGATCGCGCGCTCGCGGAGGAGATCGCCGGGCTCGAGTCGGCGGAGCGCTCGGTCCGGAATCTCGCCGAGGCGGCGAGCGCGCTCCGCGCGGACGTCGCCCTCGCGCGGCAGCGGCGGGAGGGGCTCGAGCGGGATCTCTCGCGAGCGGAGGAGTCCGCGCGGGAGGCGGTCTCGCGGCTCGAGTCCGTTCGGGGGGAGATCGACGCCGCGCGCGTCCGGGCCCGCGAGGCTGCGGAGACGTCCGAGCGCGGCGAGCAGGAACTCGTGGCGCTCCTCGCCGGGAGGGAGACTCTGGCGGCGGCGATCTCGGGGGCCGAGGAGTCGCTCGCGTCGCGTCGCCGTCTGCTGCAGGAGCGGGAGGCGGAGGTGAAGGAGACTCGCGCGGGCCTCGACGCGGGGCGCGAGCGCTCGCAGGCCGCCGAGGTCGCCCGGGTCGGCGCGGAGGCGGACCGCAGGCACCTCGACGATCTCTGCCGGCAGGAGCTGGGGATCTCGGCCGACGAGGCGGCGGAGGCGGCGGAGGACGAGGGCAGCGGGGCGGAGCCCGACGTCCTCGACGCGGAGGTCGCCGACCTGCGGGCGAGGATCGAGGGGGTCGGCCCGGTCAACCTCACCGCAATCGAGGAGTTCTCCGAGCTCGAGCAGCGCCACGCGTTCCTGACGTCGCAGCAGAGCGATCTCGAGCAGTCGATGGAGTCGCTCCGGGAGACGATCCGGAAGATCAACCGGTCGAGCCGCGAGCGGTTCCTCGAGGCGTTCGAGGCGATCCGCTCCTCGTTCCAGGACGTGTTCCGGTCCCTCTTCCACGGAGGCCGGGCGGATCTCCGGCTGGAGGAGGGGGAGGACGTCCTCGAGAGCGGGATCGAGATCCTCGTGCAGCCGCCCGGGAAGCGGCTCGGCAACGTGCACCTCCTCTCGGGCGGCGAGAAGGCGATGGCGGCAATCGCGCTCCTGTTCTCGATCTTCCGCTGGCACCCGTCGCCGTTCTGCCTGCTCGACGAGGTGGACGCGGCGCTCGACGACGTCAACGTGAACCGGTTCACGAAGATGCTCCGGGATTTCGCCGCGCAGACGCAGTTCATCATGATCACGCACAACAAGCGTTCGATGGAGTCCGCGGACCTCCTGTACGGCGTGACCATGGAGGAGCCGGGCGTCTCGAAGCTGGTGTCGCTGCGGCTCTGACCGGGCGCTACGGGGCGGATCGAGGGGCGGCCGACAGCGCGACCGTCGGCCAGGGGTCGCCCGGACGGATCCCCGCCGTGAGGCGCAGCCCCTCCGGAGGAGGGATCGCGCCGTCGAGGCGCGCGCTCGCGATCTGGAGGAAGCGCCCTCCCACCTCGACCGCGATCCCGACCACCAGGTCGTGCGCGATTCCCGGCTCGACGGGCGCGGACAGCTCGGCCGGGAGATCGACGGCGGCCGGTTTCCTCGAGGGGGAGGCGGGCGCCTCCGGGATCTCGACGGCGCGGAAGTCGAGCATCCGGTGCCTCGCCACCCCCACGAAGTCCCGCCCGAGCGCCGACTTCGATCGCCACTGGTCGGGAACGTGGTCCGCGGTCCGGCAGGCGAGGAACACCGCGGCCCGGGTGACGGCGCGGTCGGGCGCCGCCGGGTCCATCTGCAGGGCTCTCGACGTCTCGTCGTCGATCCGCAGGGGGAGGGACAGGCGCGGCGGCGCTCCCGGCTCCGGCCCCTCGATCGAGACGAGGATCGCGGCCTCGGCCTTGCGCGGGCCGGCCGGCTGCGCCGGGGGCTCCGTCGAGAGGTCGATCTCGGCCTGGCGCTCCCGCATCGCCTCGAGGACGCCCGGCGGGACGCCCGCGATGCGGAGCTCGACGACCATCTCGTCCGACAGGTCGAAGGCCGTTCTCGACCGCCGGATGGAGTCGGAGATCTCCGCCGCGGTCTTCCCGCTCACGAGCATGCGCACGACGTCCTCGTTGCGGAGAACCCGCTCCTCCGGGGCTCCCGAGGCGATCGCGGCGGCGATCGCGAGGACGACGGCCGCGAGAGAGAGGACGGGGCGGCGGCTTCGCATGGCGGGCCCTGCGCGCCGCGGGATCGGGCCGGGCGCGCGGCCATGGTACTACGCGGCGCGCTCCCCGGCCGCGGGCTGCCGGCCCTTGAGGCCGGAGCCGCTCAGGACGACGACGAGGTCCCCGAACCGGCTGCGGAGTGCGGCGCCCTCGCGGAGGACGAGGGCTGCCGCGACCGCGCCGGTCGGCTCGACCGCGTAGCCCCTTCGCCAGAGCAGGTCCTGCGCCTTCGCGATCTCGTCCTCGCCGACGGAGGCGGCGGATCCGCCGCTCCGGCGGACCGCATCGAGGACCTCGGCGCCCCGGGGGGGCGCGGGGACGCGGACGCCGTCCGCGGCGGTCGGGCCCTCCTCGCGCGGCTCGGGAGCGGCGAGACCCGAGGAGAACGCGCGGGCGATCGGGGCGCAGCGCTCGGCCTGGACCGCGACGAGCGCGGGCATCCGGTCGATCCGGCCGTGGCGGAGGAGCTCGCCGAAGCCGAGGGCGGCGCCGAGGAGGAGGCCCCCGTTCCCGACCGGGAGCAGGACGGCCCCCGGGGCCCGGAACCGGAGCGCCTCGGCGAGGGAGTACGCGAACGTCTTCGTCCCGTGGAGGAAGAACGGGTTCCAGGCATGGCTCGCGTAGAAGGCGCCGCCGTGGATCTCGCCGAGGACGGCTTCCGCCGCCGCCCGGCGCCCTCCCGCGACGGCCACGACGCGCGCGCCGAGCCGCGCGGCGATGCGGGGCTTCGCCTCCGGCGCGTCGTCCGGGACGACGATCCGGACGGGGAGACCCGCGCGCGCCCCGTAGGCGGCCAGCGCGATCCCGGCGTTCCCGCTCGTGTCGTCCACGAGGAGCGACGCGCCGAGCGATGCGGCCACCGAGACGAGGAGCGACGCGCCGCGGTCCTTGAAGGAGCCGGTGGGGGAGACGCACTCGAGCGCGAGGCGCACCGTCGTCCCGCCGAGATCGTCCTCGACGACGGGCGCGGCGCCCTCGCCGAGCGTCACCGGCGAAATCCGGTCCGCGAGGGGGATCGCCTCGCGGTAGCGCCAGAGCGTGTGCGGACGGTGCGCGAGAGCGTCGGAATCGAGGGGGCGGCTCTCGAAGTCGAGACCGAGTGGAGCCCCGCAGTCGCAGCGGAATCGGTCTAGGGCGATCGGAGGTCGCGCGCCGCAGGCGGGACAGGCGTACCGGATCACGAAGGGCACCCGCGGGCGATCTCCGCGGCGATGGCGTCCGCCGCGGCGACGGGGTCGGCGGCCCTCGTGATCGGCCGTCCGACCACGATCCGGTCCGCTCCCGCCCTCACCGCGCTCTCCGGCGTCGCGACGCGCGCCTGGTCGTCCGCGGCGGCGCCGGAGGGGCGGACTCCTGGGACGACGAGGGTCCCGGCCGGGAACGCCTCGCGGACCCGGGCCACCTCGAGCGGCGAGCAGACGACGCCCCCGGCGCCCGCGTCCCGGGCGATGCCGGCGAGGCGCAGGACGGCGGCGGCCGACGGGCCCCGGATCCCGAGGATCTCGAGGCTCGGGTCGTCGTGGCTCGTCAAGACGGTGACCGCGAGGACGGTCGGGGCCGAGGATCCCGCTCGCGCCGCGGCCTCGGCGGACGACTCGACCGCGCGCCGCACCATCTCGGATCCTCCGAGCGCGTGGACGGTCAGGAACGAGATTCCGAGGCGAGCGGCGGCCGCCGCGGCGCCGGCGACCGTGTTCGGGATGTCGTGGAGCTTGAGGTCGAGGAAGACCGGAAGCCCCTCGGACCGTATGTCCCCGACCAGGGCGGGGCCGCAGGAGGAGAACGCCTCGAGCCCGACCTTGAACCCGCCGACGCGGCCTGCGAGGGCCCGTGCGAGGGCTCGCGCCCGGTCCGGGTCGGGCGTGTCGAGCGCGACGAAGATCCTCTCGTGGGGCCTCACCTCCGCTCCTCCTTCCCCGTCCGCAGCGTGCCGACGATCTCCCGGACGGAGGCGAGGCCGTGGCCGGCGAGCCAGGAGCCGATCTCGCGCGCGATCCGGACCGAGGCGTCGGGGTGGACGAAGCTCGCCGTTCCGACCTGGACCGCCGAGGCGCCGGCGAGGAGGAACTCGACCGCGTCGCGGCCGCTCGCGATCCCTCCCATTCCGACCACGGGGATCGCGACCGCGCGTGAGACCTGCCAGGTCGCCCAGACCGCCAGGGGGCGGATGGCCGGGCCCGAGAGCCCCCCGCATCCGTTCGCGAGGACGGGCCGCCTCCGCTCGACGTCCACGACCATGCCGACGTACGTGTTGACGAGCGAGACCGCGTCGGCGCCCTCGGCCTCCGCGGCGCGGGCCGTCTCCCGGATGTCCGTGACGTTCGGCGAGAGCTTGACCCAGAGGGGGAGCCTCGTCGCGTCGCGGCATGCGCGGGTCACGCGCGCGAGGGAGGCGGCGTCGGCGCCGAAGGCCATCCCGCCGGCCTCCACGTTCGGGCAGGAGACGTTCAGCTCGATCGCCGCGATCCCCTCCGCGGCGTCGAGCTTCGCGCAGACCTCGACGTACTCCGGGATCGTCTCGCCGAAGACGTTGGCGACGACCGCCGTGTCGTGCCGGCGGAGCTCCGGGAGCTTCTCGGCGAGGAAGGCGTCGACCCCGACGTTCTGGAGGCCGATGGCGTTGAGCATGCCCGACGGAGTCTCGACGATGCGCTCCGGAGGGTTTCCCTTGCGGGGCTTCGGGGAGAGCCCCTTGACGACGATCCCGCCGATCTCCTCGAGGGAGAGGAACGGCAGGAACTCGAGGCCGTAGCCGAACGTTCCGGAGGCCGTGAGGACGGGGTTCCTGAGCCGCAGGGAGCCGAGCCGGACGGACAGGTCCGGCGTCACCATGCCAGCTTCTCCGCGGGCATCACCGGCCCCTCCACGCAGACGCGCTCGTAGGCGGTCTCGCCGCCTTCGCCCCGACGGGTAGGGACGACGCAGCCGAGGCAGACGCCGAACCCGCAAGCCATCCGGGCCTCGAGCGACACCTCGCACGGGACCGAGGCCTCGCGGGCGATCGCCGCCACCTCCCGCAGCATCGGGTTCGGCCCGCACGCGAGGATCCGGACGTTCCCTCCGCGGGCGAGCCGCTCGCGAAGCGGATCGGTCACGAGTCCCCTCGTCCCCGCGCTCCCGTCCTCCGTCGTGACGATCACCTCGGGCGCGCGCGCCCGGAACCAGTCGAGGAGCGGGAGGTCCGAGGCGCTCCGGGCGCCGTACAGCAGCGTGCAGCGGATGCCGCGGGCGCCCAGGGCCGCGGCGAGGGCGGGGAAGGGCGCGGAGCCGATCCCGCCGGCGACGAGGAGCGCCTCGGTCCCGGCGCCGAGCTCGAGGTCGAACCCCCGGCCCAGGGGGCCGAGGATCGAGAGGGGACTGCCCGGCTTCCGGGAGGCCAGGTGCTCGGTGCCGCGCCCGACGACCTTGTAGAGCACGTGCACCGCGCTCCGGGACGAGCCGTCGAACGTTCCCGGAAGCCCGCAGACGCTGAAGGGGCGGCGCAGCAGCGTGTCGGCCCCGGGGAAGCCGATCATGAAGAACTGCCCGGGTGCGGTCTCCCGCGCCAGCGGAGCGGCCTCCACCTCGAGGAGGTGGTTCCCGCCGCCGAGATCCCGGTGGCTCGCGATTTCGACGGAGAGGTCTCGGGGCATCGCCTCCTCGAAGAGCCGGCGCAGAATAGTCGATGCGGCGAGGCGAGGTCAAACGCCGGCGCCGCCGGCGCGTTGACACCGGCGCGGCCGCCTCCTAGCATGAGCCGACCCGGAGGGCTTCTTTAAGCCGGCCCGGAGAGGCCGCAAGGAGAGAAGGCAGATGCCCGCTCCCGAACGCGTCCGCGTCATGGACGCCGCGGAGATCGACCGCGCCCTCACCCGCATCGCCCACGAGATCGTCGAGAGGAACAAGTCGATCGAGGGGCTCCGTCTCGTCGGGATCCGGAACCGCGGGGTCCCGCTCGCGCAGCGCCTCGCGGGGAAGCTCGCGGGAATCGGGGGATGCCCGGTCCCCGTCGGCGTTCTCGACATCAACCTGTACCGAGACGACGTGGGACAGGGGACCGACAGGCCGGTCCTCCGCCGCACGGAGATCCCCTTCGACGTCGAGGGGGCGGGGATCGTGCTGGTGGACGACGTCCTCTACACGGGGAGGACGATCCGGGCCGCCCTCGCGGGGCTCGTCGATCTCGGGCGCCCGCGGCACATCCAGCTGGCGGTCCTCGTGGACCGCGGGCACCGGGAGCTGCCCATCCGGGCGGACTTCGTCGGCAAGAACCTGCCGACCGCGCGCGCCGAGCAGGTCGAGGTGCGGCTCCAGGAGACCGACGGGGCCGACGAGGTCGTCATCGTGAAGCCCCGCGAGGCGAAGGCCGCGCCGGCCCGGAAGAGGACCGGGAAGCCGCGAGGGAGGAGGCGATGAAGCTCCGCAGCCCGCACCTCCTCGGCATCGAATTCCTCGAGCCGGAGGAGATCACCGCGATCCTCGACGCCGCCGAGACTTTCGCCGAGATCTCGACGCGCGAGATCAAGAAGGTGCCGACGCTGCGCGGCAAGACCGTCGTCAACTTCTTCGTCGAGCCCTCCACGAGGACGCGCTCGTCGTTCGAGCTGGCGGAGAAGCGGCTCTCGGCGGACTCCCTCAACTTCTCGACCTCCACGTCGAGCCTCGTCAAGGGGGAGACGCTCCTGGACACCGCGAGGAACCTGGAGGCGATGGCCCCCGACTTCATCGTGATCCGCCACTCCGAGCCCGGGGCGCCGCACTTCCTCGCGCGGCATTGCCGTTCGTCGGTCATCAACGCGGGCGACGGGGCCCACGAGCACCCGACGCAGGCGCTGCTCGACGCGTTCACGATGCGCCGCCGCGGGCGGAGGTTCCCGGGGCTGCGCGTCGCGATCGTCGGGGACATCCTGCACAGCCGCGTGGCGCGGTCGAACGTCCTTCTCCTGACGAGGATGGGGGCGGACGTGACGGTGTGCGGCCCGCCCACGCTGCTCCCGAGGGGGATCGAGCGCCTCGGGTGCAGGGCGACGCACCGGATGGAGGAGGCGATCGAGGGGGCGGACGTCGTGATGATGCTCCGCGTGCAGCTCGAGCGGATGCGCGCCGGGTTCTTTCCGACGCTGCGCGAGTACGCGAGGCTCTTCGGGCTCGACGGCGCCAGGCTGCGGCTGGCCGCGCCGGACGCCCTCGTGATGCACCCCGGACCGATCAACCGCGGCGTCGAGATCATGGGCGACGTGGCCGACGGCGCCGCCTCGGTCATCCTGGAGCAGGTGACGAACGGCGTGGCGGTGCGCATGGCGGTCCTGTACCTGCTGGCCGGAGGGGCGGAACGTGAGACTGCTGCTTAGGAACGGGAGGGTGCTCGACCCGGCGTCCGGGGTCGACGACACCCTCGACGTGCTGATCGAGGACGGCCGGATCGCGCGGCTCGAGGCCAAGATCCCGGCGCGCGGAGCCGAGGTCGCGGACCTCGCCGGCCTGGTCGTCTGTCCCGGATTCCTCGACATGCACGTCCACCTCCGCGAGCCGGGGCAGGAGTGGAAGGAGACGATCGCCACCGGGACCCGCGCCGCCGCCGCCGGGGGCTTCACCGGCGTCGCCTGCATGCCGAACACGGTGCCGGTGAACGACAGCCGGTCGGTGACGGAGTCGATCCTTCGAACGGCCGCGCGCGACGCCGTCGTGGCCGTCTATCCCGTGGGGTGCGTCTCGAAGGGGCAGGCGGGCGAGGAGCTGGCGGAGATGGCCGACATGTTCGAGGCGGGAGCGCGCGCCTTCTCGGACGACGGGCAACCGGTCGCGTCCGGCCTCCTCCTGCGCAAGGCGCTCGAGTACTCCCGGCTCTTCGACGTCCCGATCCTCGACCACTGCGAGGACTCGGGGCTCGTCGCCGGCGGGGTCGTGCACGAGGGAGACGTCTCGACACGGATGGGGCTCCGGGGCTGGCCGGGGGTGGCCGAGGACGTCGTGGTGCAGCGGGACGTGCTCCTCGCCGAGTACACGGCCGGGCGCCTCCACGTGGCGCACCTGTCCACGGGGCGATCGGCGGACATCGTGCGGCGCGCGAAGAAGGCGGGGATCCGCGTCACCTGCGAGGCGACTCCGCACCACCTGGCGCTGACGGACGAGGCCGTGTCGGGGTTCGACACGAACGCGAAGATGAACCCGCCGCTCCGCCCGGAGTCCGATCGCAGGGCGCTCCTCAAGGCACTGCAGGACGGGACCGTGGACGCGATCGCCACCGATCACGCGCCGCATCATGCGGACGAGAAGAACGTGGAGTTCTCCCGGGCGCCGTTCGGGATCGTGGGGCTCGAGACGGCGGTCTCGGTCTGCCTCGACCGCCTGGTGCACGGCGGCACGATCGGTCTCCCGCGCCTCGTCGAGCTGTTCACCTCCGGCCCCGCCCGGATCCTGGGGCTGGCGAAGGGGACGCTCGCGCCGGGGGCGGACGCCGACGTCACCGTCCTCGACCCGAACCGACGGGTCACGGTCGATCCCGCGCGCTTCCGGTCGAAGAGCGCGAACACGCCGTTCGCCGGCTGGAGCCTCCGAGGCGCCCCGGTGATGACCCTCGTCGCCGGCCGGATCGTCCACGACGGACGTTGAGGACGATCCGGGCGCGCCGCGTCCTCGTCCTCGCGAACCCGGCCGCGGGGCCGAGGAAGGGAAGGGACGAGGGGGGCGCCGTCGCGCGGGCGGTCTCGCGGGCAGGGGTCCGCTGCGAGCTGGAGCGGACACGGGCCCCCGGCGACGCCTCCCGGGCGGCCGCGTCGGCCCCGGCTGCGGGGTTCGACCTGGTGCTCGCGGTCGGGGGGGACGGCACCGTCCACGAGGCCGCGCAGGGGATCGCGGGGAGCGGCGTGGCTCTTGGCGTCGCTCCGGCCGGCACGATGAATCTCCTCGCGCGCGTGCTGGGGATCCCGCTCGACGCGCCCCGCGCCGCGGAGCTCCTCGTCCTCGCGGGGAGGCGCCTCGCCTTCCGGCCGGGGCGGGCGGGCGAGCGGTTGTTCGTCCTGATGGCGGGGATCGGGTTCGACGCGTGGGTGCTGCGGGAGGTCCTGCGCCGGGCCCGCGGGAGACCCTCGATGCGGCACTACGCGTGGGGCGCGCTGCGGGGGCTGCGGACGTACCGGTTCCCGGAGATCCGCTTCGACGCCGGGGACGGCCGCCGTCTCCGCGCGACGAGCGCCGTCGTGGGGCGCGCGCCGCTCTACGGGGGCTGGCTGCGTCCGACGCCGCGCGCGAGCCTCGAGCGCGACGAGCTCGAGATCTGCGTCTTCCGGGGGAGATCGGGGCCCGACTACCTCCGCATGGCGCCCTCGCTCTGGTCGGGGAGCCACGTCGATCGCGCGGACGCGGAGGCGAGGATCGTGACCGCCGTGCGGGGGGAGTCGCACGATCCCGACGTGCCGGTCCAGCTGGACGGCGAGCTTGCGGGGACGCTTCCGATGGAGTTCGGCGTGTCCGGGCGGATCCTCGTCCTCGCGACGTGACGGCCGGTTGACAGGCGGCGATGCCCGCTCCACAGTAAGCTCTCGTCGGCGGAGCCCGCCGACGTTTCATGGAGCGACGGAAGATGGAAGCGGTGATGCGGACGGAGATCCCCGGTGTGCCGCTCTCGGGCCGGGGCAAGGTGCGCGACATGTACGACCTCGGCGACGCGTTGCTGATCGTCGCCACGGACCGCCTGTCGGCGTTCGATTTCGTCCTGCCGAACCCGATCCCGGACAAGGGGAAGGTGCTCAACCAGATCTCGCTCTTCTGGTTCGGGAGGACGTCGGGGGTCGTCCCCAACCACGTGATCACGGCGGACGCGTCGGCGTATCCGGAGCCGCTGCGCCCCCACGAGCGCCTGCTGGCCGGCCGGTCGGTCCTCGTCCGGAAGCTCCGGATGGCCCCGGTCGAGTGCGTGGCGCGGGGCTACCTCGCGGGATCGGGATGGCAGGAGTACCGCGCGAGCGGCACCGTCTGCGGGATCCCGCTGCCGCCGGGGCTGCGGGAGTCGGACCGGCTCCCCGAGCCGATCTTCACCCCCGCGAGAAAGGCCGAGACCGGGCACGACGAGAACATCCCGTTCTCCGAGGTCGAGCGGCTCGTCGGCGCCGGCCTGGCCCGGGAGCTTCGCGCGCGCACCCTCGAGCTGTACGCCTCCGCGGCGGCGTACGCGCTGGAGCGGGGGATCATCATCGCGGACACGAAGTTCGAGTTCGGCCTCGAGGGCGGCAGGCTCGTCGTCGGCGACGAGATGCTCACACCCGACTCGTCGCGGTTCTGGCCCGCGGCGACCTACGCTCCCGGGGGAGGGCAGCCCTCGCTCGACAAGCAGTTCGTGCGCGACTGGCTCGAGCGGATCGGCTGGGACAAGAAGCCGCCCGTGCCGGAGCTGCCGCCGGAGGTCGTCCTGGGGCTCCGCGACCGCTACCTCGAGATCCACCGGATCCTGACCGGCCGCGACATCGTCCGGTGACTCCGGCGCGGCCGCCGAGCGCGGGGCTTCCGGGGACGAGGCGCTAGGAGGCCCGGATCTCCCGGCGGGCGGCGTCGAACGCGGCGAGGTCGGGGAGCGACGCCTTCCAGCGGGACGCGGTGCGCTCGACGGCGGCGGCCGCCTCGGCGAGGCGGCGCGCGAAGTCCGGGTCCCGCTCCGCCTCGCTCGCGAGCGCGTCGCGGGCCGCGGCGGCGCGATCGAGATCCCGGCAGTAGAGCGCGAGATCGCATCCCGCGCGGACCGCCGCCACGGCGGCGCTCCCGCGGTCGTCGCGAGGCCGGGTCGCCCCCATCTCGAGGTCGTCGGTGGCGACGAGGCCGCGGTACCGGAGCCTCCTCCGCAGGAGGCCGCCGACGATCCTGGGGGACAGACTCGCGGGGCGAGGGGCGGGATCGAGCGCGGGGTAGCGGCCGTGCCCGACCATCACGATCGCGGCCGCGGCCGCGAGCTCTCGGAACGGGACGAGGTCCTCCGACTCGATCCGGTCGCGGCCCAGAGGGCACGTCGGCATCTCGCGATGGGAGTCGACGTCGGTCCGGCCGAGGCCGGGGAAGTGCTTGAGACAGCCGGCCACGCCGGCCGACTGGAGCCCTGCGAGGAACGCGCCGGCGAGCGCCGCCACCCGCCGCGGGTCGGTGCCGAACGAGCGGTCCCCGATTCCGTTCCGGGCGTCCGCCTCGCTCAGGTCGGCGACGGGGGCGAAGTCGACGTTGAACCCGAGCGCCCGGAGCGCGCGTCCCGTCGCCGCTCCGTACCGCGTCGCCGCGTCCTCGCCGAGCGAGGCGATCGCGGCCGCGGACGGGGTCGGGCCGATCCAGGGCTCCAGACGGCTGACGCGGCCTCCCTCCTGATCGATGGCGAGAAGGTAGGGCGGGGGAAGCACCCCGGAGAGATCGTCCATGAGCCGGGGAAGGACCTCGGCGTCGTCGAGGTTGCGGCGGAAGAGGATCGCGCCTGCGGGGCCGAGAGCGCGCACGGCATCCCGCGTCGCGTCCTCGAGGCGCGAGCCATCGAACCCGATCAGGAGGACGCGACCGGCGACCCGAGCGATCTCCCCCACGGCGTCTCCTTCCCCGCTCGCCGAGACGGTCATCGAAAGGACGTGATCGTAACCCGGTTCGGATGCCCCCCGCGATCCTGGCCGCGGGCGAGATGCCGCAGGGGGCACGCTTCGTGCAGGCGTCGAGCGCGCGACCTATATTGACTCCCCGTCGGGGCGCATGCTAGCGTCCCGGCGGGTCGTGTGTGTCGGTCGCGGTGTCGAGGGTGGGTCGCGGCACCTCGGGGTGGGATTCCCGCTCGCGGAGCGATCCGGGCCGCGGGCACGCCGGAGACGCCGGGAACATGTCGCGCAGGTTCTACACGATCTTCATCCTTCCCCACGCGCACGCGAGGTTCCGGCGGATCCACGTCTCCAGGAATTTCCTGCTCGCGCTCTCGGGGATCGTGCTCGCGGGGATCATCGCGGGCGCGGTGACCCCCCACCTACTGCTGACGATCCGGGCCCGCACGGAAGCGGTGGAGAGCCTCGAGGCCGAGAACCGGAAGCTGCGCGCGGAGAACGGCCGCTTCGAGGCCTCCCTCGCCCGGCTCGGGGCGCAGATCGACGCTTTCGAGACGGGCGTGCGGCGCCTCGCGTCCGCCGTCGGCCTCAAAGACCTTCCGAGCCTGCATCCGGCCGCGGGCGGGGGCACCTCGTCGCTGCGCGGGATCGGAGGGCAGGAGATGCTTCAAGAAGAGCTGGACGCCCTCCGCGCCCGGGCCGGCCACCTCGGCCTGTCGCTCGAGCAACTCAACGTCAAGTGGCAGGAGCGCATGCGCCTGCTGGCCTCGACGCCCCACGGAATTCCCGTCCAGGGCTCGTTCTCGGACGGCTTCGGGTGGCGCAACGATCCGTTCACGGGCGTCCGAGCGTTCCACGAGGGGCTGGACGTCGTCGCGCCCGCCGGCACCGCCGTCCGGACGACGGCCGACGGCGTCGTGACCCGTGTGGGCCGCGAACGCGGGTACGGCAAGCTGGTGCAGGTCTCCCACGGCTACGGGCTCGGGACGGTGTACGGGCACCTCTCGATGACGCTCGTGGAGCCGGGGCAGCGCGTCCGCCGCGGCGAGATCGTGGGCCGGGTCGGCTCGACGGGGCGCTCGACGGGACCGCACGTCCACTACGAGGTCCACCAGGGCGGCCGGGCCGTGGATCCCCGGAAGTTCCTCGCCGATACCCGGTTCTGAGTCCGGGGGGCCGGGCCCGCGGACGGCGTCGGACCGCGCCCCGGGCGCCGGGACGCGGGAGGGTGCCGGGGCCCTCTCCATGCTAACCTCGCAGCGATGGACGATCCCGAATCCGGCCAGGTCGAGCGCGAAGCCGAGCCGGATGCCCGCATCGATGACGCGGACCGGGCCGAGCCGGACGAGGAGCGCGTCCGGGCGCTCGTGCCGGCGCGGCAGCGCGCTCTGGCGCCCGCCGATTCCTTCCGGGCCTACCTGCGGGAGATCCGGGCGTACCCTCCTCTGACGCGCGAGGAGGAGCAGAGGCTGGTGCGTCTCTACCGGGGAACGGGAGACCGCGAGGCGCTGCTCCGGCTCGTGACCGCGAACCTCCGGCTGGTCGTTCGCATCGCCCTCTCCTACCGGCGCTCCGCGCGCATGTTCCTCGACCTGGTGCAGGAGGGGAATCTGGGCCTGCTCCAGGCGATCGAGCGGTTCGACCCCGAGGTCGGGGTGCGGCTGCCGACGTACGCGGCCTGGTGGATCCGGGCGTACATCCTGAAGTTCCTGCTCGACAACGTGCGGCAGGTTCGGGTCGGGACGACGAACGCTCGCCGCAAGCTCCTCCGCAACCTCCGTCGGGAGCAGCAGAAGCTCGAAGCGGAGGGCTTCGACGCGGGGCCGCGGCTCCTCGCCGAGCGGTTCGGGGTCTCGGAGGAGGACGTCCGGGACGTGCAGCAGGCCCTCGAGTCGCACGACCTCGAGCTCGACGCCCCGGTCGTCGACGGCGAGAAGGAGCGGCGGGTCGACACGCTGGCGTCCGCGGCCCCGAGCGTCGAGGAGGAGATCGCGCGGCGGGAGCTCCGGGAGAAGGTCGAGGCGGCCATCGCGGTCTTTCGCGAGACCCTCGGCGAGAGGGACCGGATGCTCCTCGACCGGCGCATCCTGGCCGAGGACCCCGTCACCCTCCAGGCGATCGGAGAGCGGTTCGGGACGACCCGTGAGGCGGTCCGGCAGGCGGAGGTCAAGCTGATGGGGCGCCTCAAGGAGCACTTGAGGAACGATCTCGGGGACCTCGGCTCGATCCGCCTCGGCCCGGATTGACCTCTGCCGCTCGGAAGGCCCCGGGTGGTCGCGTGGCCAAGGCGGCCGTCTGGTCCGGAGATTGCACGCAACACGCATTCGAAGCTCCGGGCTCGCCGCGGACGGGCGGACGGTCGCCCCGGGCGCCCGGATGAAGGGGTAGAGATGCAGTGGGTTCTGTTCCTGGGAGCGGTCGTTTTCAGTCTCGCGGTCGCCTTGGGCAGCGCTTCGGCGGCGCTCTCGCTCCTGCTCCACATCATGCAAAAGCTACGCTAGGCGCCTCCTTCTTACCCGGTCCCTCCTTCCCGGCTGTAAGATGGGAGGGGCATTCGCACCACTCCTGGAGTTCCATGGGCGACCACATCTTGGTCGTGGACGACGAGGTCGGCTCCCGCGAGGGCCTTCGCAGACTGCTGGAGGCGCTCGGGTACGCCACCACGACCGCCGCCTCCGCGGAGGAGGCGCTCGAGTCGGTCCGGAGGGACCCTCCCGCGGCGGTGTTCACCGATCTCGTCATGCCCGGGGTCGACGGTCTCGAGTTCATCCGCAGGCTGCAGCTGGAGCGGGAGCTGCCGGTCGTCGTGTTCTCGGCCCAGGGGACGATCGAGCAGGCGGTCGAGGCGATGAAGCTCGGAGCCCAGGACTTCCTCGAGAAGCCGGTGGAGGCGGTCCGGCTCAAGATGCTCCTGACGCGCCTCGGGCGAACGCGGGAGCTCGAGGTGAAGAACCGCCGGCTCAAGGCGGAGCTTCGGGAGCGCGGGGCCTTCGAGCGGCTCCGGGGCGATTCCGAGAAGATGCGGATCGTCTTCCGGCAGATCGAGCAGGTCGCCGCGAGCACGCTCTCGGTGCTCATCGTCGGCGAGAGCGGCACGGGCAAGGAGCTGGTGGCGCAGACGCTGCACGAGGTGTCCGGGCGGCGGAGGCAGGAGTTCGTCGCCATCAACTGCGCGGCGATCCCGGACACGCTCCTCGAGAGCGAGATCTTCGGCCATGAGCGGGGGGCGTTCACCGGGGCGGTGCAGCGCAAGATCGGATGCTTCGAAATGGCGCACCGCGGGACGCTCTTCCTGGACGAGATCGCCGAGATGAACGAGTCGCTCCAGGCGAAGCTGCTCCGCGTCCTCCAGGAGCAGCGTTTCCGCCGCGTCGGCGGCCGCGAGGTGATCGAGGCCGACGTTCGGGTGATCACGGCGACCAACAGGGATCCGCGGAAGGCGATCGCGGAGGGGAAGCTCCGGGAGGACCTCTACTACCGCCTGAACGTCTTCACGATCGTGCTGCCCTCGCTGCGGGAGCGCCCGGAGGACGTCCGTCCCCTGGCGCGCCACTTCGCCGTGCAGTACGCCACGCGAACGGGGACGACGATCCCCGTCTTCGACCGCGCGGCGATGGACGCGCTGATCGGGCACTCGTGGCCCGGCAACGTGCGGGAGCTGAAGAACGCGGTGGAGCGGGCCGCCCTCCTGTCGGACGGAGGCACGATCCTCCCGGAGCACCTGCCCCCGGAGGTGGTGGCCTCGCGCTCGACGCAGCCCCTGGGTCCCGCACCCCCCGCCGAGGGGCAGCACGTCCCGCCGCCCCTCACGATTCCGCTGGGGAGCACGATGGACGCGGTCGAGCGCGAGACGATCCTCAGGACCCTCGAGTACACGCGAGGCAACAAGACGCAGGCGGCAAAGGTTCTCGGGGTCTCGCTGAAGACGATGCACAACAAGGTCAAGAAGTACCGGCTGTGAAGCGCACCCTTCCCCTCCGCATCTTTCTGGCGCAGCTGGCGTTCACCGTCGTGGCGGCGGCTGCCGCGGTGGTCCTGGTGCGGCAAGCCTTCGAGCGCTACGCGACCGAGTGGGAGCAGAGCGTCGAAGGGTTGCCGACGCAGATGTCGCTGCAGCCGCTCGTGAACGAGGTCGCCGCGGCCTTCCTGGTCCGCCTCGAGGACACCGTTCCGGAGCGGCGCGAGGCGGCGAGGGAGAGGATCTCGGAGGGGATCGGAAGCCTCCTGAAGGCGGTCCCCGCCATCCGGAGCCTCGTCGTCGTCGACACGAACCTGACGATCCAGTACGCGTCGGACAAGGACCTGGTGGACCTCACCTACGGGGACGGGGAGTACCGGAGGTTCCTCGGCTCGGAGGTCGAGACGAGGAGGCCGGTCGTCGCCGAGGGGGAAGACCTCTGGGAGGTGGTCTGGCCGATCCGGGACCTCCAGGGAGCCCTGGCGAGAGGCGGAGCGCCTCGGAGGCTGGGGGCCGTTCTCGTGCGATACCGGAAGGACCTCGCCGAGCTGAAGACGTTCGGGACGACGCTGCGCCCGGAGCCCGTTCCCTGGGAAGCGATGGTGCGCGCGATGCTCCCCTTCCTCGTCGCGGGCGTGATGGCGAGCGTGCTGATCGCGGCCTGGGCCGCGTTCCCGGTTCGCCGGCTCGTCCGAGCGCTGGAGGACTACCGGGCGCGCGGGTTCCAGGGGAACTTCGACGCCGGGTCCTTGGGCCTCCCGGGCGACCTCGATCCCGCGGTTCGGGCGATCAGCGAGATGGGGGGCCGCCTCGCGAGCCTCGACGCGCGGGGCCGCGAGCGCGAGGCTCTTCTCGGGACCCTCGCGGAGTCGCTCGAGGAGGGGATGATCGCGCTCGATCCGGCGGAGAGGCCGGCGGCGTGGAACGCGGCCGCGCTCCGCCTCCTCGGCGTCCCGCACGCGGGGGCCGGCGAGGAGGAGACCTCCCGCGCGATCGTGCGGGAGGTCCGGCGGTGCCTCGATGCGATGCCCTCCGGAACCGGGCTCGGCCGGGGCGAGATCCGCCTCCGGCGGCCGGACGGCCGCGCGGCTCACGTCGAGGTCACGAGAGAGCCGTTCGAGATCGCCCCCGGGACCCGCGGGACGCTTCTCTTCCTCAGGGACCTCTCGACGCTTCGGACGGTCGAGACGCACCTCCTGGAGGCCGGCCGCTTCGCGACGTTGGCGCACCTGGCGGGCGCGCTAGCCCACGAGATCCGCAACCCCTTGAATTCGATCGGCCTGAACGCGGCCGCGCTCAAGGAGAACGTGGACGCGGGCTCCCCGCCCTCGCGGACGGCCTCGATGCGGGATTCGATCGTCACGATCGAGGACGAGACGAGGCGTCTCACGGACCTCCTGAACAACTACCTGGGTCTGCTCCGGCCGTCTCCGCTCGAGGGGCCGGTCGATGTGCGCGACCTCTGTCGAAGGGTCGTCCAGCTCCTGCGGTTCTCTGCGATCAAGTCCGGGGTCAACCTCTCGCTCGAGGGCGACCCCGTGCCGGACGTGCACGGCGTTCCCGATCACCTACAGCAGGCGGTGCTGAACCTCGCGCTGAACGCCGTGCAAGCTACTCCGCGGGGGGGCCGGGTCACGCTGGCGACGGTGGCCGCCGAGGGGGAGGTCCGGCTCTCCGTCTCCGACACGGGGCCGGGGCTGCCCCCGGACGTGGCGGAGCACGTCTTCGAGTCGCACGCGTCGACCCGGTCCGGAGGGACGGGGCTGGGACTCCCTCTTGTGCGGATGATCGTCGAGGCGCACGGCGGGACGGTCGGCTACACGACCTCTTCGGGTCGCGGGACCTCGTTCACGATCACGCTTCCGGAGGCGCCGTCGCGCGGAGCCTGAAGGCTCCCGGACCTTACTCGAGGCTCTCCTTCGTCACCGGCGTCTCGATCGCCTCCCTGGCCAGCCGACGGATGTCCTGGATGTCGGGCATCTCGAGGACCTTGCGGTACTCGACGAGCGCCTCCTCGCGGCGCCCCTGGACGTCGAAGAGGCGGCCGAGCTGGAACGTGGCGAACACGCCGAACTGCGCCTTCTTCCCGGAGAGGGAGTGCTCGATCGCGCTCCGGAGATGCGATTCCGCCTGCGCGTACTCGCCGGTCCGCATCTCGGCGCCCGCGAGGTCGTACAGGGACTCGGGATCCTCGGGCCGGAGCGCCGCGGCCTTCCGCAGCTCCTCGACCGTCCCCGGCCAGTCGCCGGCGAGGAACCGGTCCCGCGCCCGCTGCCGCGCCTTGTCGAACGCCACGTCGTTCGCCCTCGCGGCCAGCCTCCGGTCGAGCCAGGCCCGGAACGCGGGCTCGACCTCGGCCGCGGGGCGCCGCAGGGCGCCGCCGAGGGCCGCGGCGGTCCCCTCGCGCAGCGTGTACGCCCGCCGAAGGGCGTCGCGGTCGGCGGTCTCGAGCAGGAAGCGGGCGAGGAGCGCAGCGGCGGGATAACGGATCTCGTCGGGGAGCGCGCGCGCCGTCTCCTCGTCGAGGAGGTCGTCCAGCTTGGGGAAGAGCCCCTGCTCGATCATCGCCGAGGCGAGGATCTCGGGGTCCGATCGCCGGAACTTCCCGTCCACCGCGATCGCCAGGCCCTCGTAGAGCGTGCTCAGGTTGCACACCCCGAGGACCTGCCGCGCCACGAGATGGACCTCCTCGTGGGGAGAGGGCGAGCGGGCGGCCCGGCGGGTCATGAAGAGACGCCTCGCCCCCGGGAGCGAGTGGGCGATGTCGGGGATCCCGACGCGCAGCTTCTTGCTCTCCTCGTCGTCGAACACGATCAGCGCGATGCGGTATCCCTCGGGGAGGGGACCGATGGCCGCGACCGCAGCTTCCAGCGCCGCTTCCCGGGCGCGGCCGATCGCGTCGAGCTCCTGCTCCCCGAAGCGCGCCGCGTCGAACGTGACGTCGTAGCGCGAGATCTGCCGCCGGGCGTCGTTCCGGGACGCCTGCGCGATCTCGGGACGATGGTCCTTCTCCGCCTCGGGGCTTCGCGCGGGAGGCCACGTGTGCGGCCGGACGAACATCCCCTGACAGAGCGGCCGGAAGTCCTGGAAGATCGCCCAGTCCGAACCGACGAGCGGGAGGGGCATCATCCGGTCGCGGTCGGGATCGATGCGGGACCAGAACAGGAGCGCCTTGTCCCGGTTGTACGGGGAGCTGGTGAAGAACAGGAGATCGGCCGTCGGGTTGCTCTCGTGGATGCCGAGGAAATAGAGGCCGTCGGAGGACCGTGCGAACGGGCGGGGAGCCTCCTCCGTTCCCAGGAGCCGGTTCGACCAGCCGAGCAGCAGGAGGTGCCCCGACCGCTGCTCCGGCGTGACGGCGCCGTCCGAGGCGACCTCCGTCGGGATCCCCTGGGTGCGCTCGAGGAAGCGCGCGCGCGCCACCGCGGACGCCCGGTTGGCCTCCTCGTCCTCGCCGGGGCCCGCGGGGTACACGACCGTCGCGCGGTCCACGTGGAGGAAGAAGAACGAGCCGACGTAGTTCTCTCCCGGGATCTCTGCGGCCGCATGCGCCGCTAGGGCCGCGAGGAGCGCGGCCGCGAGGGCCGGCAGGACCGTGATCTTCGACATGCGCTTCCTCCGCTCGGGTTGCTCGAACGCCCCAGACATCTTACGGGGGCTCCTCGCGGGTTGTCGAGGCGAGGGATCGCGCCCGGAGCGGCGTCGCGTCTTTTGACGGCGCTCGACGCGGTCGCCTAGAATCGCGCTCCGGTCTCGACGAACGGGAGCGCGCGACGAGCGATCCCATTCCTCATCGGCGCCCGGGGGCCGCGCGGCGGCCGCGGGCGCGGGGACGCCGTGCCGCGAATCTGGGCCCTCGCCGACCTGCACCTGTCGCTCTCGGGAGCGAAGACGATGGACGTGTTCGGCGAGCATTGGCGCGATCATGCCTCCCGGATGGCCGCGGCGTGGGACTCGTCGGTTTCGCTGGAGGACACGGTTCTCCTCCCGGGGGATCTGTCCTGGGGGATCGACCTCGAGGAGTCGAGAGCGGACCTCGAGTGGATCGGCGCGCGGCCCGGCCGAAAGATCCTGGTGCGCGGCAACCACGACTTCTGGTGGGGCTCGCTCCGGCGGCTTCGCGCCGCGCTGCCGGAGGGATGCGAGGCGCTGCAGAACCAGGCGGTCGAGGCCGCGGGTCGCGTCGTCGTAGGGGCGCGGGGCTGGATCTCGCCCGACGACCCGGCCGCGACGCCGCGGGACGCGCCGATCTTTCTCCGGGAGATCGAGCGCCTGCGCCTTTCGGTTCGCGACGCGGACCGCCGCTTCGGGCGGGAGGCGCCGCGGGTGGCGATGCTGCACTATCCGCCGTGGATCGAGGGACGGCCGCCCACGGAGCTCGTCCGGGTCCTGCAAGAGGCGGGGGTGACGGACTGCGTGTACGGTCACCTCCACGGAGAGGATCACGCGATGGGCGTGCGCGGGATGCGGGAAGGGATCCGGTTCCGCCTCGTCTCGGCCGACGCGGTCGGTTTCGCTCCGGCTCTCGTGGCGGGGGCGGCCGCGTGAGCGGGGCCGACGGCGGGCGCGGCGGCTCGGGTTCTCCCGAGGTCTTCGCGTGCGCGCCCGCGGCCCGGCATGCGCCCGGGGTCGTCGCCGCGGCGATGGTCCTCGCCGGCCTGATCGCCGCGTGGCGCATCGAGCCGTTCGGTCTCCTGACGGGCGTCGCAATGGTCCGGGGGCTTTTCGTCGCGGTCGGCGCCGTCGCGGGGCTCCGGTTCCTCCTGAGCGCTCGGGAGGTCCGGATCCGCGCGGCGCTGCGGGACGACGGCCTCCTCCTCGAGCTCGGGGCGAGGGCGGTCGCGATCCCCTACGGGGCGGTCGAGTCGCTCGATTACGAGCACGCGTTCCGCCGTTACACCCGGTGGACGCCGGCCCTCGTCGTCGTGGACGTCCGAGGCCAACGGCACCGGATCCCGGCCTGCATCGAGGACGGCGAGCGGCTCGTCCGGGGGCTCGTCGAGCGCGCGAGCCGGCGCGACCTGGGGATCTGGGCCGATGCGCTCGGGCTGCCGGCCCGGATGCGGCGCGCACGGCGTCTCGCGGCGGCGGCCTACCTCTGCGCGGTGGCGATCGTCGTCGCCGCGATCCTGGCCTGATCCGGCGCTGCACTATACTGCCGCGGATGAGGCGGAACCGGCCGAGATCTCCGCGCCCGCCCCTGCGGGACGCTCCCCGGCGCAGGCCCCCCGCGGGCCGAGCGGGCCGCGAGTCGGGCCGCTTCCCGTTCCCGCTCGCGCAGCTCCTTCGGGAGATCGACGGGGCCTCGTACGGCGCCTACCGACGGATCGTCGGGGTGCACGAGATCGGGGAGTTCACCCTCGTCGTGGATCGGGTCCCCGCCGACCCGTTCGGGGGCGCCGCGCGCATGCGCGTGCGGGTCCGGCGCGACACCGCCCGCTTGCCCCGGGATCTCGCCGCCGACCCGGCGCGGCGCGTCGGCGTGGAGGACTACCTCGCCCGCGCAGTGGAGGAGGCGGTGCGGGGACCGATGGGGTGGGGCGCCCGGGTGCCGCCCGGGACGGGGCGCGCCTTCCCGGAGCCGCCGGGGCCGGCCGTCGTCGAGCGCTCGTGCTGCAGGATCGACGGGGAGTCGATCGAGCTCCGGTTGTTCGTCGATCTTCCCGCGCTCGACCGTCGCGTGAGGGGGCTGGGGGCAGAGCAGCTCCTCCTCGGCGACCTGCCCCGCCTCGCCAAGTCGACGATGCTGTTCTCCGCGAGGCGCACGGAGGAGGCCCTGCGGCACGCCGGTGCGGTCGAAGACCACGCGGCGCTGCAGCGGGCGCTCTCGGAGCGGGGGCTCTCGGCGTTCGTCGGAGACGGGAGCCTGCTCGCTCGCGCGTCGGGGAGCGACGGGGGGGCCCGGAGGGACGGGCGAGAGGTGGCGTTCGAGTCCCCCTCGTCGCTGGCCGTCGAGATCGATCTCCCGCGCGCGGGGCGGGTGCGGGGCATGGGGATCCCGGCGGGCGTCACGCTCGTCGTCGGAGGAGGCTTCCACGGCAAGTCGACGCTGCTGGATGCGATCGCGGCCGGCGTCCGGCCGCATCCGCCGGGGGACGGACGCGAGAGGGTGGCCGCCCTCCCTGCGACGGTCGCCGTCCGCACCGAGCCGGGAAGGATCGTGCGCCGGACGGACGTCTCGGCGTTCCTCCTCGCCCCGCCGACGGGGGACTGCCCGGCAGATTACTCGACCGATGCGGCGAGCGGCGCCGTCTCCGAGGCGGCCTCGGTCGCGGAGGCGATCGAGGCGGGGGCCCGGGTCCTTCTATTCGACGAGGACACGAGCGCCGCGAGATTCCTGGTGCGGGACGGCCGCATGCAGCGCCTCGTGCCCAGGCCGGGGGAGCCGATCGTCGCGCTCGCGGATCGCGCTCGGGACCTCTACGACCGGCTCGGCATCTCGACGATCCTCGCGACCGGGGGATCGGCCGACTGCCTCGACGCGGCGCACACCGTGATCCGCATGCGGGAATGGAGAGCCGAGGACGCGACGCCGGCCGCGGGGGAAGTCCTCTCCTCGACCCGCTCCACGAGGATCCGCGAGACGCTCCCCGCGCTGCGCGCGCCGGCCTCGCGGGAGGCTTCGCTGGATCTCGGGGCGGAGAATGCGAGGACGGGGCTCCATGGGCCGAGGGGGATCCGGCTCGGCGACGAGACCGTGGATCTCTCCGCGCTCGGCCAGATCACAGAGGCGGGGGAGGCGAGGGCGCTGGCGCTCCTGCTGCGGGAGGCTTCCCGGCGCCCGGGGACAGGGGTAACCGGGCTCCTCAACGACCTCGAGAGGTGGCTCGACGCGGGTGGGCTCGACGCCCTCGATCCTCCCGCGGCCTACGATCTCGCGCGCCCCAGGCGCTTCGAGATCGCCGCCGCCCTGTTCCGCTGCCGGGCGCTCCGGGTGCGGCGGCCCGATCTCGGACCCCGATAGCCCCCGCCGGGGGGCCGCCGGGTGGTGCCGGAGGTGGGAGTCGAACCCACACGCCCGCGAGGGGCGGGGGATTTTGAGTCCCCTGCGTCTGCCATTCCGCCACTCCGGCGGGAGGCGGCGGAGAGTACCGCCGCCTCGCGAGGGCTGTCAAGGAAAGCCCCGGAATCGCGCAAGCCCCTTGAAAGATTGCAGATTCGCCGGACTTGCGATACAATTAGGATGTAGAGAGGGCGCATTCTGCCCGATGGGAAACCTGGGATCCCGCTCGCGGCGGGAGGAGGTAGGGGCGCTTGGATTTCAAGGTCGGGGACAAGGTCGTATATCCCAATCACGGCGTGGGGGTCATCGAGCAGGTCACCAGCCAGTCGATCGGGGAGACGGTTTCTTCCTTCTATCGCCTGAGGATCCTTTCCACCGACAGCACGGTGATGGTACCGGTCGGCAACACGACCGCGGTCGGGCTGCGCAAGGTCCTGACGCGGCGCGAGGTCACCCGGGTGCTCGGGGTCCTGCGCAACGGGGAGGTTGCGACCTACGACGATTGGAAGGGGAGGTTCCAGGCGAACTCCGAGAAGATGCGCACGGGGGACATCCTCGCCGTGGCGGAGGTCCTCAAGAGCCTGTCGGTGCTGAGCGAGGTCAAGCCGCTGTCCTACAGGGAGCGGAAGATGCTCGATCGCGCGAGATTCCTCCTGATCTCGGAGCTGGCCGAGGCTTCGAACAAGGGCCACGTGGACGTCGAGGCGCAGATCGACGCCGCCCTCACCGAGTGCGTCCGGGGGATGAAGGGCAAGCTGGACCACTGAGGCCCGTTCCGGTCCACCCGAGAGCGCCCCGGCCGCGCCGCCTGGACGCTCGGGTCTTCGGGCGCGAGCGACGTCGCCCGCCCCCCCGCGTTCGAGCGCATGGATAACCTCGTCCTAATCCGGGTGGCGCGGGCGCTGTCGAGCGACCTCGAGGGCTCCGTGCTGATCCGCATTCTCGCGGAGGGTCCGGACCGGCTGCGGCTCCTGTTCGAGAGGGGCGACCGCAGGATCGCGATCGCAGTTTCCCTCCATCCGGTCGAGCCCTGGATCGGGCGTCCGGTCGGTCCCGGCCCCCGGGGTCCGCGGCGCCCGGCAGGACCGTTCGCGGACGCCGCGAGTCGCGCGCTGGAAGGAAGGCCGGTAGCGAAGGTCGAGAAGGCCGGGCCCGACCGCGTCTGCCGGCTGACCTTCGCGGACGGATCGGCTCTCGTGGCGGAGCTGGCGACCCACGGGGCGAATCTGGTGCACGTGGACTCAGGCGGCCGCGTGGTCGGCGCCGCTCGGCGCCCGCGCTCCGCCGCTTCCCGCTTCGTCGTCGGAGGGCCCTACGCCCTTCCCGAGATCCCTTCCGGAAGGCTCGTCCCGTTCGGGGCGACGCCGGAGGCGATCGACGCGTTCCTGGCGGGGGTGGAGGCGGAGGGGCGGGACGGCCCCTTCGAGGCCTTGCGGCGCCGGGTCTTCGGCGTGGGATCGCGGGCCGCGGAGCTGGTCTTCGAGGAGGCATCCCGGACGGGGCGCACTCCCGGAGAGGTGTTGGCCGCTCGGATCGCCGGGCTCGAGGCAGGGGAGTGGGACCCGGTGGTGCTGGGGCCGCCGGAGGTTCTCGAGGCGGCCAGGAGCGGGAGGCTCTCTCCGCGCGGGATCGTGCTCCTGCCGTGGGAGCCCGCGGTCCGCGAGCCGGGACTCGTCCCGACCCGGGGCCGCGACGCGGCCGAGACGGCCGGTCTCTACCACGGGGCGATCGAGATCTCGCGCCGCGCGGAAGCGCGCCACCGCGCCCTGCGCGCGATCCTAGCCGCCGAGGTGCGGCGGACGTGGGAGGCCGGCCGTCGCGTGGAGTCGGATCTCTCGACCTTTGCCGATCCCGACCGCCCGCGGCTCTGGGGCGAGGCCCTGCTCGCCGGCCTGGCCTCGGCCCGGCGCGTCGGCGACGAGGCGATCGTGCCGGACCCCTACGACCCGGCGCAGCGGGAGATCGCTGTGCCGGCGCCTCGGGGCAAGCGCCTGCAGACCGTGGCGGAAGGACACTTCCGCGCGCACCGGCGGGCCGTCCGGGGGCTCGAGGCCGCGCGCGCGCGGAGGGTCGCGCTCGAGTCGAGGCTCGCCCGCCTGGAGCGCCTCGCCGCGCGGGCGGAATCCGCCCGCGGCGAGGACGAGGCGGAAGCGATCGAGGAGGAGATGCGCGCGGAGCGGATCCCCGTCGGGCTCGGTCCCGGAACCCGCGCGGCTCGCGAGGCGGCGAGAGGCTCGCGGCCTCGCGTCGAGGGGGTCCGAATCCTGACCAGCCGGGACGGGCTGGCGATCCTCGTCGGCCGGTCGGGGAAGGACAACGACCGGCTGACCTTCCGGATCGCGGCGCTCGAGGACGTGTGGCTCCACGCTGCGGGGGTCCCGGGCGCCCACGTCGTCGTCCGCACCCCCGGGGGAGCGGCTCTCCCGCCCCGCGGGACCCTCGAGGAGGCCGCGGCGATCGCGGCGTGGTACAGCGAGGCGCGAGGAAGCGGCGCCGTGGACGTCGTCTGGGCGCGCCGCAAGCATGTCCGGCGGAAGCGGGGAGCGCCGCCGGGGACCGTCACGCTCAAGCGGTTCGAGACGCTCAGGGTCCGGCCGGCCCTTCCTGCGGGGGGTGGGGAGGGCGCCGCAGGCTGAGGGGGGAGATCCGCGGTTCCCGGCTCCGGATCCGTTCGAATGGCCGGAACTTGGCGGCCGGATCTCAAAAGATGGGCGCTTCCTGTTGACCTGGGAGCCGAATCGACCTAGATTCGCCGCCCGTGAAGGAAATCTCGAAGTACCTCATGGGGTTCGCGCTCGCCGCGCTCCTCCTCGCCTTTTTTCTCCGCGGCGTCGACGGGGCGGCGCTCGCGCGGGCGCTCCGGGGCGCCTCGATCGCGGGGATCGTCCTCGCCGCGCTCGTCAACCTGGCGCACAACGTGTTCCGCACCTGGCGCTGGCGCAGCCTCCTCGAGCCGGTGCGGCGCGACGTCCCGTTCCGGCCGATGTTCGTCGCCATCATCGTCGGGTTCCTGACGACCTGGGTGCTTCCCGGGCGTCTGGGGGAGCTGGTGCGGCCCGCTCTGCTCTCGACGAGGGAGGAGATCCCGATCGCCCCCTGTCTCGGCACCGTCGTCGCGGACCGGATCCTGGACGGGGCCGCGATCCTCCTCCTCTTCGCGGTCGGGGCCTGGGCGACCCCGATCGGCGGTGCGGCCGCGGAGAGTCTCCGGGCGGCCGCGATCGTCATGGTGGTCGTGGTGGCGTCGTTCGTCGCCGGCGCGGTGCTCGCGGGCGGGTTCCGGAGCCGGATCGAGAGGTTCGTGGAGGGGCGGCGAGGTGCGATCCGCTGGCTCGGCCGCCTCTTCCTGGCCATGGTCGAGGGGACCGAGGCGCTGCGGAGGCCGAAACTCCTCGGGGCGGTGGCGTTTCACAGCGTGGCGGCGTGGCTCACGATCGCGGCCGGGATCTGGATCGGGGTGCGCGCGTCCGGGACCGGGGTCTCGTTCCCGGCCATCCTAGTCATGCTCCCGATCCTGGCCTTCGGGGTCGCCGTGCCGACGCCGGGAGGCGCAGGCGGCTACCATCTGGCGATGAAGGCGGGCCTCGCGGGCTTCTTCGGGGTCCCCGAGGCGCAGGCGGCGGCGGCGGGCATCCTCATGCACCTCGCCGTGGTCGTGCCGGTCCTCGTGCTCGGGCTCGTTTTCCTCCGGACCGAGCGGGTTTCTTGGCACGATTTGCTGGTGGCGGCGCGGGCGCTGCGGGACGTGGGCTCCAGCGCCCCAGGACGCGTTTCCCCGACCGCCCTAAAGGAGCGCCGATGAAGTGCCCGTTCTGCGGCCACCAGAAGGACAAGGTAGTCGACTCCCGGGAGACCGGGTCGGGGGACGCGATCCGGAGACGGCGGGAGTGCCTCGAGTGCGGACGGCGATTCACGTCCTATGAGCGGGTCGAGGAGATCCCGTTCTTCGTGATCAAGAAGGACGGGCGCCGCGAGCCGTTCGACCGCCTCAAGCTCCTCTCGGGGCTCCACCGCGCCTGCGAGAAGCGCCCGATCCCCGCGAAGGCGCTCGACCTCATCGCCGACGAGGTGGAGCAGATGGTGCAGGACAGCCCCGATCGCGAGGTGGAGGCCCGGGCGATCGGCGAGCGCGTGATGGCGCGGCTCAAGGATCTCGACAAGGTGGCGTACGTTCGCTTCGCGTCGGTGTACCGCCAGTTCGAGGACGTCGAGGAGTTCATGGCGGAGCTGCGGGACCTGCTCGAGACGCGGCGGTAGGGGAGGCGCACATGACCCGGACCTTCGGACCCCTGCTCGAGGCGGCCAGGATCCAGAGCGAGATCAACCGCCTCTTCGACAACCTGCTGGATCTCGGCGGACAGGGAAAGCAGGCGGGGGCGTGGATCCCCAACGCCGACATCGTCGAGACGGAGGACAGCCTCCTCGTCAAGGTCGAGCTCCCCGGCGTCGAGGCATCGAGGCTGTCGGTCTCGGTGCTCGGGGGAAACCTCATCTTGCAGGGGGAGAAGCTGCGGCCGGAGCCGGGCGGCCCGGCGCGGTTCCACGTCGCGGAGCGCGCGTACGGCAGGTTCCGCAGGGTGATCGGTCTCAGCGTTCCGGTGAACACGCATCGGGCGGAGGCGGAGCTTCAGGACGGCCTCCTCCGGATCCGCTTCCCGAAGGTGCCGAACCGGAGGGGCGAGGAGGTGCCGATCGAGGTGGGGCTTCCATGAAAAGCGAGCCGGTCGAACGGGCAGGCGAGGAGCAGTTCAAGATCCCCGCCGAGCTGCCGGTGCTGCCGCTCCGGGACATGGTGGTCTACCCGTTCATCATCGCCCCGCTCTCGGTCGCGCGGGATCTCTCGATCCAGGCGGTCGACCGCGCGCTGTCCGAGAACCGGATGATCCTCCTCGTCGCCCAGCGGGACAAGGACGAGGAGGAGCCGGGCGAGGCCGACCTGTACGGGACTGGGACGGTCGCCGTGATCATGCGGATGCTGAAGCTGCCCGACGAGCGCATCCGGATCCTCGTCCAGGGCGTGTGCCGGGCGCGGGTCTCGCGGTTCTCGGCGCTGCGGCCGTACCTGCAGGCCTCGATCGAGCGCGTCGGCGACCAGGCGCACGACCCCTCCTCGATCGAGAAGGAAGCCCTGATGCGCTCCGTGAAGCGCACCCTCGAGCGGGCGACGAGCCTCGGCAAGAGCCTCCCGTCCGAGGTCATGGTGATCGCGAACAGCCTCGAGGATCCCGGGAGGCTGGCGGACCTCACGGCGTCGAACCTGGAGCTGAAGGTCGAGGAGGCTCAGGAGATCCTCGAGACGCTCGATCCCGTCGCGCGCCTCAAGCGCGTGAACGATCTTCTCGGGCGCGAGCTCAACCTCCTCTCGATGCAGCGAGAGATCGACTCGATGGCGCGCGACGAGATGGACCGCTCGCAGCGCGAGTACTACCTGCGCCACCAGATGAAGGCGATCCTGACGGAGCTCGGCGAGGGGAACGAGCTGTCCGAGGAGATCGAGGGGTTCCGGGAGAAAGCGAAGGCCGCGAAGATGCCGGAGTACGCGGTCGAAGAGATGGAGAAGCAGCTCAAGAAGCTGGAGCGGATGCACCCGGATTCCGCGGAGACGGCGACGGTCCGGAACTACCTCGACTGGCTGACCGGCATGCCCTGGGGGAACGCGACCCGCGACAACCTGCAGCTCGCGAAGGCGGCCAAGATCCTCGACGACGACCACTACGGTCTCGAGAAGATCAAGGAGCGGATCCTCGAGTACCTCGCCGTCCGAAAGCTGAAGAGCCGGAGCAAGGGGCCGATCCTCTGCTTCGTGGGTCCTCCCGGGGTGGGCAAGACGTCTCTGGGGCGGTCGATCGCCCGGGCGCTGGGGCGCAACTTCGTGCGGCTGTCCTTGGGCGGCGTCAAGGACGAGGCGGAGATCCGTGGGCACCGCCGCACGTACGTCGGCGCGATGCCGGGCCGGATCATCCAGGGGATCCACCAGGCGGGCTCGAGCAACCCGGTCTTCATGCTCGACGAGGTGGACAAGATCGGGGCGGACTTCCGGGGGGATCCGTCCTCGGCCCTCCTCGAGGTCCTCGACCCGGAGCAGAACTTCTCGTTCCGGGACCACTACATCGGGATCCCCTACGACCTGTCGGACGTGATGTTCATCACGACCGCGAACCTTCTCGACCCGATCCAGCCGGCCTTCCGGGACCGGATGGAGGTCATCCGGCTGTCGGGCTACACCGAGGAGGAGAAGCTCACGATCGCGCGCCGCCACCTGGTTCCCAGGCAGGTCGAGGAGAACGGGCTCAAGCCGGGACAGATCGAGTTCTCGGACAACGTCCTGCGGACGCTGATCTCGGACTACACGCGCGAGGCGGGCCTGCGCAACCTGGAGCGCGCGATCGCGTCGATCTGTCGGAAGGTGGCGAGGCAGGTGGCTGAGGGGCGGCGCCGGAAGGTGAGGATCATCGCCTCGAGCCTGGAGTCCTTCCTCGGGCCGGCCCCGGTATCCAGGGAGGACGCGCTGTCGTCCGACCAGGTGGGGGTCGCGACCGGCCTCGCATGGACCGAGGCCGGAGGCGACGTCCTGTTCGTCGAGGCGACGGTCATGAAGGGGCGGGGCAACCTGATCCTCACCGGCCATCTCGGCGAGGTCATGAAGGAGTCGGCGCAGGCGGCCCTGTCGTTCGCGAGGGCGAAGTCGGCGCTTCTCGGCATCCCGGAGGGGTTCTTCGAGGAGCGCGACGTGCACGTCCACGTTCCCGAGGGAGCGATCCCGAAGGACGGACCGTCGGCGGGGATCACGATGGCGACGGCGATGCTGTCGGCGTTCACCGAGCGGCCGGTCGCGCGGGACATCGCGATGACCGGGGAGATCACGCTCCGGGGGAACGTCCTGCCGGTGGGCGGGATCAAGGAGAAGGTCCTGGCGGCCCGCCGGGGCGGAATCCGCACGGTCGTCCTCCCCGAGACGAACCGCAAGAACCTCGACGACATCCCGGCCGTCCTCCGCCGGGACCTCCGGTTCGTGTTCGTGAAGGACGTGCAGGAGGTGTTCGTCGCCGCGCTCCGGGAAACCGCCTCCCCGGCCGGCGGCAGGTCGGCAGGGAAGCGGGGGAGCCCGCGCTCGCCGGCGGCGAGGGCGAACTGACCACTCCCCGGAGGATCGCGGGGCCGCTCCCGCGTCTTGACCGTCGGATCTTCTCTCCCTACAATGATTTGCCCGGGACCGTCCCCGAAGGCGGTCCCTTCGTTTTATCGGGACCCCGCTAGACGCCGGGAGGGACGGCCCCGTATCAGCAAGCGGGTCCGCAGCCCGGCGCGCTCGGGTGTCCTCCGGCCGGGGGGATGCGCGACGAGGCTGGTCTGATACGGGCCGCCGCCGAGGGCGACGAGAGCGCCTTCGAGGATCTCGTGCTCCTGAAGCGGGAGCGCGTGGTGCGGACGGCGTATCAGATCACGGAGGACCTGGAGGATGCCCGCGACGTGGCCCAGTGGGTGTTCCTCCGGCTCTGGAAGGTTCTCCGCCGGTTCGACCCGGGCCGGCGCTTCGACACGTGGTTGTACCGGATCACCGTGAACGCAGCCATCGATCTTCTGAGACAGAAGGGGCCGCGCGACGTGCTGCAGCCCCTCCCCGAGACGGCCGATGCGCCGGGCGCCGCGTCGCCGGGCGAGCAGGAGCGTGCCCTCGACCTGGCCGACCTGCAGCGCGCGTTCTTCAGGCTCGCCGCGCGGCTCGCTCCGAAGCAGAGAGCGGCGTTCGTCCTGCACGAGATCGAGGGACTGCCGACCGGGGAGGTGGCGCGGGCCCTCGGGATCCGGCAGTCCACCGTCCGGAACCATTTGCTCCAGGCCCGGAAAATCCTCCGGGCCGGCCTCGAGCGGGAATACGGGCATCTGGTCCCGGGATCCGCCAAGGCGGCGGACCCCCAGGAGCGGTCGTGAGCCGCCACCCGGAGATCGAGGGCGCCGCGGGGTGCGGCCCACGGGATCGCGAGACGCTCGATCACGTCCGAAGATGTCCCGAGTGCCTCCGGGCGCTCGCCGGGGAGGAGCCGTCGAGGCTCTTCGCGCTCCTCTCCTCCCGCCCGATCGACCCGGCGATCCTCGACGCGGTGTCGCGGGGCGTGCGCCGGGAGATTTCGTCGGATGCGGCGCCGAGGCGCCCGGCCCGGAGCCGGGGGCTCGCGGTGGCGGCTGCGTGGGCGGCGGCCGCGGCGCTCGCGGGGCTCTTGCTGGTGCCGCCGCGCCCGCCGGCGACGCGGGCATCCGTCGATCGCCCCGGGGGGCGGGCCGAGGTGGCGCTCGTGTCCTCGCCGGGGACGCCGGAGGTCGTGGACCTGTCGGTGGGCGACGTGCAGCTCGTCATGATCTTCGATCGGGAGATGGATCTGTGAGCGGCCGGGGGGCGCGGCTTCTCGTCGCCGCCGCGGCGGCGCTCCTCCTGGCGGGGTCGGCGGCCGTCGGGGCCGCGGCCGCGGGGCCGGAGGGGGCGGGGGCGATCCACGTTCGCGCGTACGAGGTCCGTCACCGGCCGCTCCGGGACGCGGCGGAGATCGTCGAGTCGGTCCTCTCCCCGGAGGGAACGCTGACCTTGAGGCCGAGGCTCCGGACCCTCGTGGTCCAGGACCGCGCCGACGTCCTGGACCGGGTCGGCGAGCTGCTGGCAGGGTTCGACCTGCCTCCCCGGAACGTCGAGGTCACGTTCTCGCTCCTGCTGGGGACCGACCGCGCCGCGCGGGAGCCCGGCCGCGAGCAAGCTCCGGCACCGCTGTCCCGGGAGGTCCGCGGGGTCACCGAGACCCTCGGCGACTTCACCAAGTGGACCTCCTACCAGCTGCTCGGGAGCCGCTCGGCCACGGGCAGCGAGGGGTCGGAGGTCGAGGCGCTCCTCTCGGAGGAGTACAGGGTTCGCTTCGAGGTCGAGTCGTACGACGAGGCGAGGGGGATCGTGAGGTTCCGCCGGCTGTCGCTGGAGCGGCTGGTCCCCGGGGAGGGCGGCGCGGCGCGGACGGAGGAGCTCTACACGGCGAGCGTCATCGTCGAGGCGGGGAAGATGCTGATGCTGGGATCGGCGAAGAGCCCGGGATCGCGCAACGCGCTGTTCCTGGCCCTCCAGGCGAGACCGAGGTAGGGGCCGATGGCCGAATTCTTCTGCCGCGTGGCGGAGCCGACCGGGGAGATCGTCGAGCGCGTGTACAGCGCGGCGGACGAGGCCTCGCTCCGCCGCGACCTCGAGGACAAGGACCTTCTCGTCCTCGATCTCCGGCGCCGGAGCCGCGCCGTCCAGCTCCTGGCCCAGCTCGTCCGAATCCGCCCCCGGGTTTCGTCGCGGGAGTTCCTGTTCTTCAACCAGGAGCTCTCGGCGCTCATCCGTGCGGGGCTTCCGATCCTGACGAGCCTCGACATCCTCCTGGAGCGCCGGGGCAACCCGAGCTTCCGGCGGGCCCTCGCCGACATCCGCGAGCGGGTCAAGTCGGGGGAGATGCTCTCCGAGGCCTTCGCGGCGCAGGGCGACCTGTTCCCGCGGCTGTACGCCTCGAGCTTGGCCTCGGGCGAGCGCTCGGGCGAGCTGCCGACGGTGCTCAAGCGGTTCATCACCTACACGCAGACGGTCATGGCGGTGCGTCGCAAGGTGATCTCTGCGCTGATCTACCCGGCGATCCTGCTCTTCCTGTCGGTCGGCCTCGTCGTCCTCATGACCTTCTACATCATCCCGAAGTTCAAGGCGTTCCTCGACGACTTCGGGACGGAGCTCCCCGCCATCACGAAGGTGCTCATGGGGACGGCCTTCTTCGCCCGAGAGCACTGGCTCGTGCTCGTCGGGGGCGTCGTGGCGGCCTTCGTGGCCGCGGGGGCGTGGCAGCGGAGCGGGGCGGGCCGGATCGCCCTGGACCGCCTGAAGCTCAGGCTCCCGATCGTCGGGAGGGTGATCCACGACTACGCGCAGAATCGCTTCACGAGGACGCTGGGGACGCTTGTGGCGGGAGGGATCCCGCTCGTCACGGCGCTCGAGCTCTCGGCCCGCGCGGTCGGCAACGCCCTCTTCGAGAGGGAGCTCCTGGCCGTTGCGGTGAAGGTCCGGGAGGGGCAGTCCCTCTGGGAGTCGCTCGAGCGCACGGGGCTGATCAGCGACATCACCGTCCAGATGATCAAGGTGGGGGAGTCGACGGGCTCCCTCGAGGAGATGCTCGAGAACGCGTCCACGTTCATGGACGAGGAGATCGACTACCGGCTCACCCGCGTGGTCGCGCTGATCGAGCCTCTGATGCTCGTGTTCATGGCGGTCATCGTCGGCGGGATGCTGCTGGCGATCTACCTCCCCTTGATCCGGACGTACGGCCAGTCGAGGATGGGCTGAGGCGGGGCGCCCGGGAGGAGAGCGGGAGATGGCCGAGGAAGCGCGGGCGAAGGACGACAGGGCGGCGCCGCGGGTCGAGGCGGACGCCGGCGAGGAGATCCTGTCCGAGGAGGTCCAGGCGCAGAAGCTGGCGGAGCGCCTCGAGATCGAGTACGTCGACCTCGAGCACTTCGCGATCGACCCGGAGCTGTTCCGCTCGCTGCCGGTCGACCTGATGTTCCGCTACAACTTCGTGCCGCGGCACCGGACCGAGACCGGGCTCACCGTCGTCGTGGCGGATCCCACGGACGTCCTGATGATCGACGAGCTCGAGCTCCTCCTCGGATCCCCGATCGAGGTCTGCGTCGGGACGACGACGGCGATCCAGGAGATCCTCAAGAAGAGCGAGTCGTCGCAGCGGGTGCTCGAGGAGGCGACCGAGGAGTTCCGGATCCAGCTCGTCACCGAGGACGAGGAGACGGGGGAGGAGACCCTCTCCATCGACAAGCTGACCTCGGACTCGTCGCCGATCATCAAGCTCGTGGACTCGACGATCTTCAACGCCCTGCAGCGGCGCGCCTCGGACATCCACATCGAGACGCGGGAGCGGGAGGTCGTGATCAAGTACCGGATCGACGGCGTCCTCTACCAGGCGATGGAGCCGATCGACAAGAAGTTCCACTCGACGATCATCTCGCGGATCAAGGTCATGTCGGAGCTCGACATCTCGGAGAAGCGCGTGCCGCAGGACGGCCGGTTCAAGCTCCGCGTGAAGGGACGGAACGTCGACTTCCGCGTCTCGATCATGCCCAGCGTGCACGGAGAGGACTGCGTGATCCGCATCCTCGACAAGGAGTACACGAGCGAGGCGTTCGCCCACCTCAACCTCGACGTGTGCGGCTTCGAGGAGCGCGACCTGACGAGGATCCGGCGCTTCATCCGCGAGCCGTACGGGATGGTGCTCGTCACCGGGCCCACCGGCTCCGGAAAGACGACCACGCTCTACGCGGCGGTGTCGGAGATCCGCACGGAGGAGGACAAGATCGTCACGATCGAGGACCCGGTCGAGTACCAGCTCCCCGGGATCACGCAGATCCCGGTCAACGAGAAGAAGGGGCTGACGTTCGCCCGGGGCCTGCGCTCGATCCTCCGGCACGACCCCGACAAGATCATGGTCGGGGAGATCCGGGACGAGGAGACCGCGCAGATCGCGATCCAGTCCGCCCTGACGGGGCACCTCGTGTTCACGACGGTCCACGCGAACAACGTCGTGGACGTCGTCGGACGGTTCCTCAACATGAACGTCGAGCCGTACAACTTCGTCTCCGCGCTCAACTGCATCCTCGCGCAGCGGCTCGTCCGGCTGATCTGCGCGTCGTGCAAGCGTCCGGTGAAGGCGGACCGGGCGCTGCTGCAGGCCTCGGGGCTCGATCCGGCGCGCTACTCGGACTTCACGTTCCACGAGGGGAAGGGCTGCATCGACTGCAACGGGACCGGCTTCCGCGGCCGGACGGCGATCGCGGAGCTGCTGGACATGTCGGACCGGATCCGGGAGATGATCCTCCAGCGGAAGCCCGGGTCCGACATCAAGCGGGCGGCCAAGGAGGAGGGGATGACCTTCCTGCGCGAGGCGGCCCTGGCCAAGGTGTTCGCCGGGAAGACGTCGCTGCAAGAGATCAACAAGGTCACGTTCGTGGAGTGAGCCGGAGGCCTCCAGGAGACGCCGTTGCCATGAACCCCGTTGCTTCCATCCTCGAGCCGCTGCGGCACCTCGACATCGAGCGCTGGGCGGGGCTGCGTCCGGCGTATCCGCCGGTCGCCGTCGAGTTCGGCCGCGGGGAGATCGTCCTCGCGAGGCTCAGGAGGAAGCGGCGCGCGGCGCCGGTCCTCGAGGCCCACGCCGTGCGCGGGCTCCCCGCGCAGGAGCCGCCCGGCCCCGCGCCGCACGCCGGTCCGACCCTCTCCGAGACGATCGGTTCGCGGCTGAGGGAGGTCCTCGAGGCGACCGGGACCCGTCCGGGGAAGATCGCCCTCGTGCTCCCCGACAACCTGGCGCGCGTCTCCCTGATGAGCTTCCCCGAGCGGCCTCCGAACCGCAAGCACCTGGAGGAGATGATCCGGTTCAAGCTCCGGCGGGCCGTTCCGTTCCGGCTCGAGGAGGCCCTGCTGTCCTACCAGGTCCTGCCGGGGGACGGGCGCGGCGTGGACCTCGTCGTGGCGCTGATGCTGCGGTCGGCCGTGGAGCCGTACGAGCGGGCGGCGGAGGCCGCGGGAGCGCGGCCCGGCCTCGTGGATCTCAGCACCCTGGCCCTGTACAACCTGTGCCGCAGGGAGCTCGGTCGCGCCCGGTCGGGCGGGGAGGACGTCGCGCTCCTGAACTGCGCCGCTGGGTATTTCTCTCTGATGATCGTCCGGGGATCGAGGCCCCTCTTCTACCGGTGCAAGTCGTTCGGGAGCGGGGAGGACGAGAGCGGCGCGGGGGCGGGAACTCTTTCGCGCGAGCTCGTGACCTCGCTGTCGTACTATCAGGAGAAGCTCGGGGGAGCGGGTATCGCCGCGACGATCGTGCGGACGGTCGCGGTGCCGTTCCCGGTCGTGGAGGATCTCCTCGGCCGTCTGGGCCTCGGGGCGGTCGTCCCGCTGGATCTCGGGCGCTGTCTCGGGGCGGCGCCGGGGCCCGGGCTCGATCCGGAGGCGGCGCAGAGGATCGCGCCGGCCGTGGGCGCGGCGGTGGGCAGGGGCCTGTGATGCAAATCCTCGACCTGAACCTCGCCTCCCGGCCGTTCCGCAACAACACCATGCTGTGGCTCGGGCACGGCGTCGCGGTCCTGCTCCTCGTGGGGTTCTCGGCCTGGAATGCGCGGAGCTTCGTCTCCGAGGGGCGCCGCTACCGAGAGGCGAGGAACGGCCTGCAGGGCGTGGAGCGGCGCCTTCAGGATCTCGACGAGCGGGAGCGGCGCGCCTCGGAGAGGACGGGGCGATTCGACCGGCGGGATCTCGAGGCGAGCACGGCGACGGCGAATGCGTTCATCGTGCGGAAGGCGCTCTCCTGGACCCGCTTGTTCAACCTGCTCGAGGCGGTCGTCCCGCCCGAGGTCCGGATGACGGAGATCCGGCCGATCTTCCAGACGCAGCAGGGGGACGACGGGGCGCGGATCGCCGAGCGGGTCCCGATCGGCGTCGAGGGGAGAGCCCGCAGCCTCGAGGCGTTCCTGGAGCTCGAGCGGGCCCTGATCACGGACCGGCACTTCTCGCAGATCGAGCCCGAGAAGAGCGACGTGATCGAGGGCGGCGAGGTGCAGTTCGACGTACGTTTCCTCTACTTTCCCGAGGGGAAGCCCGTCGAAGGGGACGTGGTGGACCTTCCGCACGTCCTCGAGGCGGCGGCGGAGGAGGCCGCGAGTCCCCGTGATCTCGAGGCGCTCGAGCGCTCCAAGCAGGCGCTGCCCTCCCCGCAGCCTTCCGGCGCCTCGGCGCCGGAGGCGCCGCGGGGCCGGGCGACGCCGATCGCGCAACCGCGGAGGCCCCGATGAGCCGGCCGGGGAAGCTCCGGTTCGACGTCCGGCAGGCGGGCCGCTTCCTGCTGACGGCGTATCTCGCGGCGCTCGCCGCGAACGTGCTCGTGTACGTGGTGCTGGTCCGTCCTCGGGGGCAGGCGCTGCGGGAGATGCTGGACGAGGGCGGCACGGGGCAGGCGCGCGTCGAGGCGCGCGAGGCGGAGGTCGTCGCGAGGGAGACGTACGTCGCGGCGCTCGAAAAGGCGACCGAGGACCTGGAGACGCTGCGGACCGGCGTCCTGTCGACGCGAGAGCGGCGGATGATCGAGGTCCAGCTCGAGCTGGCGCGCATCGCGAAGCAGTTCGGGATCAACCTGCAGCGGGTGAAGTACGAGAACGAGATCCTCGAGGACGGGGCGATCGAGCGCTTCGCGATGGTCGTGCCGCTCGAGGGCGGATACGCGAGCCTGCGGAAGTTCCTCCGGGCCGTGGAGGACTCGGACAAGTTCCTGGTCATCGAGCAGGTAGGGCTCGCGACGGCGCGCGACGGGGGCGCGCTGATCGAGCTGAACATCACGCTCGCGACCTACTTCGCGGACGAGTGGCTCCTCGGCGCTCCCGGGGCGGGACGCCGCGGATCGAGGAGGGCGTGATGGCCCGCAGGCTCTCGGTGCGCGAGGGAATCCTCCTCGGCCTCCTCGCGGCCGCGGGCGTCGGGTACGTCTGGTACGAGGCGAGGTCCACCGGCCCGGCTCGTCCCGGGAGGCGCGCCGGCGCCTCCAAGAAGGCGGGCGATCCGCTTCCGGACCCGCCGAGGGTCCGGATGGACCTTCTGGCGGGCCGCGCGGAGAGCTACGACGGCGCAGGGAGGGACCTCTTCCAGTACTCGCAGCGCCCGCCGTCGGCGGCGGAGGTGCGGCGGCTTCGCGAGGAGGCGGAGCGCCGGCGGAAGGAGCTGGAGGAGGCGCAGCGGAGAGCCGCGGAGGAGGCGGAGCGCCGGCGCAAGGAGCAGGAGGAGGCGGCGAAGGTCGCGGTCCTCCACCCCGCGCCGCCCCCGCCGCCCCAGCCGCCGGCGATCACGCTGCGATATCTCGGATACCTCGGCCCCAAGGACGACCGGATCGTGATCCTCGAGGACGGGAAGGAGATGATCCTGGCCCGGAAGGGCGACGTCGTGAAGGGGCAGTTCCGAGTGGTCGACGTAAAGTGGGAGAGCGTCGTGATGGGATTCGTGCGGCCGGAGTTCAAGGGCCTGACCCGCGAACTGACGATGGGGCGCAAGTGAGACGGGCGCCGGGGGACCTGGCATGATGAGGAAGCGGACGGCGGCGAAGGCGGCGGTGCTGGTCCTCGCCTGCGCGGCTCTGATCGGCTGCGCGGCGCAGAGCGCCTATCGGAAGGGCGAATCGGCGTCGGGGCGGGAGGACTGGGACCAGGCCGTGATCGGCTACAGCAAGGCGCTCGCGCTCGACCCCGGAAACACGCGGTACGGGGTGGCTCTGGAGCGGGCCAAGCTGAAGGCCTCGGCGCTGCACTTCGAGAAGGGGAAGCGCTTCGCCTCGGCGAAGCAGTGGGAACTGGCCGCCGCCGAGTACCAGCAGACGCTTCTGCTGAACGCGGGGAACCAGTACGCCGCGAGCGAGCTCCAGCGAGCGCTGGCGGAGGTGCAGAAGCGCCAGCAGAGCCCCTCCGAGATCGAGCGGCTCAAGGCCAAGGCGAAACGGGAATCGCTGGAGCCTCCGAAGCTGTCCCCGAAGTCCAACATCCCGATCCTCCTGCAGTTCCGCGACCAGCCGATCGGGAAGATCTTCGAGGCGATCGGGAAGGCGTCGGGGATCAACTTCATCTTCGACGACAAGACCGACCTCGCGAAGCCGATGACCGTCGACATCGGGAACGTGACGCTGGACAAGGCCCTCGACATCCTGATGCTCCAGACCAAGAACTTCTACAAGGTCATCGACGAGTCGACGCTCCTCGTGGCTCCCGACAACCGCCAGAAGCGGCAGGAGCTCGAGGACCAGGTCATCCGCACGTTCTATCTCTCGAACGGCGACGTGAAGCAGGTGCAGACGCTCCTCCGGACGCTCCTCAACACGCGGCAGATCGCGGAGAACACGCCGCTCAACTCGGTGACGATCAAGGACACGCCCGACAAGGTCGCGATCGCGGAGAAGATCATCGAGGCGAACGACAAGGCGAAGGGCGAGATCGTGATCGACGTGGAGCTCCTGGAGATCAACCGCAACGTGGCGCGCAACTTGGGCATCGATCTCAGCTCGAAGGCGCTGAGCGTCGTCTACAGGGACGGCGAGCAGAGCGTTCCCCTGAACAACTTGAGCGCGCTCCGGCAGCAGGGGAACTGGCTCCTCGGCCCGATCCCGAGCGTCGTGATGAACTTTCTCAAGAGCGACTCGGACAGCCGCACGATCGCCAAGCCGCAGCTGCGGGTGACGGAGGGGGAGAAGGCCGAGATCCTCATCGGCGAGCGGGTCCCGATCCCGACGACGTCGTTCAACACGTCGACGACCGTGGGCAGCAACATCGTGCCGATCACTTCGTACACCTATCAGAACGTCGGGATCACGCTTCAGATCGAGCCGCGCGTCCATCACAACAAGGAAGTGACCCTCAAGATGGAGGTCGAGGTGTCGAGCATCACGGGAAGCGTGATCTCGACGGCGGGCCAGTCGCAGCCGATCATCGGCACGCGGCAGATCAAGTCGGTGATCCGGCTGAAGGACGGGGAGACCAATCTCCTCGCGGGACTCATCAAGCGCGAGGACACCGACTCGAGGTCCGGGGTCGTCGGGATCTCGGATATCCCGGGGATCGGACGGCTCTTCGGGAGCAACGAGCAGAGCAGGAAGGAGACGGACATCGTCCTGGCGCTGACCCCGTACATCATCCGGATCCCGGACATCGGCGAGGAGGACCTGGCCGGCCTGTGGGTGGGCACCGAGGACAACATGCGTCTCAGGCTCCCGGCGAGGAACCCGTTCAACGAGTCGCCGTTCGGGAGCGGAGAGGAGCCCGAGCCTTCCGGGGCCGCTCCCGCAGGCGGCGAGAGCTCCTCGGGCGAGGCCGGGGGCTCGGCGGCCGCGGGGGCCGTCGCAGGCGGCGTCCTCGAGTCGTCCGACCGGGGGACCGGCGGCGGGGGGATCTCGAAGCGGGTCTCGAGCCCTGCCGACTCGGCGGAAGCGGCGGAGGCGCCCCCCGAGGAAGAGACGCCGCTGCCCGACGCCGGGGAGCCGGCGGCGGAGTCCCAGGAGGCGGCACCGCCCCCGGCTCCGGAGGGGGCGGACGAGGAGCGGGAGGAGCCGCTCACGCCCGCGATCGTCCGTCTCGTTCCGTCGGCGTCGTCGTACCGGGTGGGAGACCGGATCCTCGTGGACGTGCGGATCGAGAACGCGCAGGGGGTCGGCTCCGTCCCGTTCCACCTGACGTACAACCGGCAGGCGCTCGAGTGGATCCCGCCGGCGGCGCAGGGAACGTTCCTCGGCAGCGACGGCATCGGGACGGTATTCCTGGCCAGCGACGCGTCCGGAGGCGGAGAGATCGTGGTCGGCCTGTCGCGGATGGGAGGGGGCGAGGGGGTCTCGGGCGCGGGATCGCTCGCGGCTTTCCAGTTCCAGGCGGTCGCGCCGGGCGACTGCGGCTTCGCGTTCACCGCGGCGAGCGTCAAGGACTCGCAGGCCCGGAACCTCCCGTCGACGTTCGTGACGGCGGCCGTGCCGGTCCAGCCCTGAGGAGGTTCGGATGCTCCGGATCGGCGGGCGGGGAGGAGGACGGCGGGGCGTGACGCTCGTCGAGCTGGTGTGCGTCACCGCGATCGTGCTCGTCCTGGCCGGGATCGCCGTGCCCGTGGCCTCGACGGCCGTGAAGCGGCACAAGGAGCTCGAGCTCCGGCGCGCGCTCCGCGAGATCCGGGAGGCGATCGACCGTTTCCAGGCGGACGTCCAGCGGTTCCCGGGCATGCGCCAGACCGACATGAACGCGACGAACGAGGACGGCTACCCGGAGGAGCTGGAGTGGCTCTACCAGGGCTACGACATCGGCGACCAGAAGGGGACGAAGATCAAGTACCTGCGGAGGCTCCCGAGGGACCCGATCACCGGAGCGCAGGACTGGGCGACCCGCTCCAGCCGGGACCGTCCCGACTCGACGTTCACGGACGGCATCAACATCTTCGACGTGCGGTCGACGAGCGAAGCGATCGCCCTCGACGGCACGCGGTACAGGGATTGGTGAGGAGGGGCGACCGGTGAGGCTCGAGGGGGGAAGGATCCGGCGGAAGCCGGGCGGGGGGCTCGGGTTCACGCTCATCGAGCTGCTCGTCGTCGTGGCGATCATCGGGATCGTCGTCACGGTGGCGGCGGGCCAGTACATGCGGTCGATCCAGAAGGCGAAGGAGGCGGTGCTCCGGGAGGACCTGTACATCATGAGGACCGCGATCAACCAGTACTTCGCCGACAAGGGGAAGTACCCGTCGGACCTGCAGGCCCTCGTGGACGACAGCTACCTGAAGGCGGTCCCGACGGACCCGATCACGCAGAGCAGCAGCTCCTGGATCACGGAGCCCGCCTCGATGGACGATCGCGACATCTCCACGGAGCCCGGGATCGCCGACGTTCGAAGCGGCGCGACGGGTGAGGGATTGGACGGCACGAGCTATTCGGAATGGTGAGGCGGCGCCGCCGCGCGCCGCGCGCTCAGGGTCGAGGAGAAACGTCATGAACAGCAGCTTCCGTCGTGCCGCCGCCGCGATCGCGGTCGCGGCGATCGCGCTCGTGTCGGGCTCTTGCGAGGACAACGACGTGTTGGCCCCCACCGGAACGACCATCGTCCTGTCCGCGAACCCGCCGCAGGCGGTGTTCGACGGCGAGGATCCGACGCCCGTCGAGGTGACCCTGACGGCGCTGCTGCTGAGCGAGGACGGGTTCCCGCAAACCGGGATCGCGGTCGCCTTCTCGACGAGCGCCGGCACGCTGGCCTCCGGCGGGGCCACGCTGGTCACGGACTCGACCAGCAAGGTGCAGGACGTTCTCACGGTCGAGGCCGACGCGCCGAGCTCGATCGAGGTGACGGCCCGGTCCGGATCGATCACCGAGACGATCACGGTGACGAAGGTCGTCGGGGGAGTGGCGCCGACGGACGGGACGATCCAGGTGAGCGCGAATCCGGCGACGATCGTGATCGACCCGAACGCGGGGGAGACGAGCGGCTCGGCGCAGATCGCGGCGGTCGTCTTCGACAGCCTCGGCGCGCCGCTGGCGGACATCGCGGTCCGCTTCCAGACGACCGCGGGGACGCTCGGCACGACGTCGCCGGTCCTCACGGACGCGGAGGGGATTGCGACGACCCTCCTGACGCTGAGGACCGAGGAGCCCGCCGAGGCGACGGTGACCGCGACCTCCGGGGCCCTGTACTCGATCGTCGAGGTGACGAAGAGCGTGGTCGCGATGAACGAGGCCCCGGAGGCCTCGATCTCCGCGACCCCGCAGGACGTCGTGCAGGCGGGGAGCCAGGTGATCTTCGACGGGAGCGGATCGGAGGACGCGGACGGCAGGATCGTCCGCTACACGTGGACGGTGACCTCCGACAGCGCGTGCTGCGGGTCCTCGCCCCCCGACAGCTGCGTCGATCCGTGCGCCGACGAGGTCGTGGTGAACACGTCGGCGCTCCCGCTCACCCGCATCTACCGCGACGCTCCGCAGAACCTCTCGGTGACGCTCGAGGTCGAGGACGACGACGGGGCGACGGGAGTCCGGGTCCTCCCCTACCGGGTGGAGTGCTACAACCCGGCTCCCGTGGCCGACGCGGGCCCGAACCAGTCGCAGAACGCGGCGGCGCCGGGCGAGCCGGTGGAGATCGTCCTGAACGGGTCCTACACGACCGACAACCTGCCGATCGACGTGGACGAGACGCACTACCGTTGGAGCTGCGGCAACGGGACCGTGCCGGTCCCGCTCGTCGCGGGGGATTACCGTCGGGTGATCTGCAGCTACACGCCTCTCGACGGGGCGTCCAACCAGTGGACCGCCACGCTGACGGTCTACGACAACGGCTCGACGGGGGCGCTGGTGGATGGCGTCTACCTCTGCCAGAAGTCGTCCTCGGACACCGCGGTGGTCACGCTGAACCTCCCGTGACGGGGGAAGAGGCGAGCGGGAGCCCGGCGCATGCGGCGCGGAGACGATCGCGGACACCTGATGGTCGGACTGATGGTCGCGGTGGCCATCCTGGTGATCCTGTCCACCGTCGCGCTCCAGGCGTGGGAGGACATGAACCGCCGGGAGCTGGAAGCCGAGATGATCTTCCGCGCGCAGGACATCTGCCGGGCCCTCCGGCGCTACCGGCAGGACCACGGAGGGCAGCTTCCCCTGGAGTGGAAGCAGCTCGGCGAGCCGGGTACGAAGGGGCAGTACTACATCCGGAAGCTCTGGACCGACCCGCTCGTCAAGGACGGGAAGTGGGGGTTCCTCTACGCGACTCCGGGAGGCGGCGTCCTGGACCCGAATGCGCCGGTCGAGACGAGCCTGGTTCCGGGCGAGGAGCCGAAGAGCGAGCCGAAGTCGGCCTTCGGACCGTCCAAGCTGAACCCGGGCGAGGGGGGCGGCGCCGCGCAGGGCGAGGGAGGGCTTCCGATCGCGGGGGTCAAGTCGCTCTGCGCCAAGAAGCCCTTCCGCGTCCTGAACGACGAGTCCGATTACGCGAAGTGGCAGTTCACGGTCTTCGACCTGGACACCCCGGGCGGGGGCTTCCAGATCGGCGGGGGCAAGGGGCCGGGAAGCCGGGTCGGGCAAACCGGGCCGGTCAGCCCGACCGGGCCCGCCGGCCTGACGCCGACCGGCCGGTCCGGCCAGGCCGGCCAGGGGTTCCCGGCGCGCCCGGGACAGAGGCGCAGCGGCGGCGGGCTCTGAGCCCGGGGCGCGCACGCCGTCCGGCCGCGATTGGCGGTCCCCTCCCGCCGCGCTATACTCCGGCGCCCCGAGGGCGCGCGCGCATCCGGCGGCGCGCCGGGCGGCTCCTACACCGGCGGCGGGGATGATTCGCAAACAGACGCTCGAGAACGGGCTGACCCTGATCACCGAGTCGATGCCCCAGGTCCGCTCGGTGGCGATCGGGGTGTGGCTCAAGCGGGGGAGCCGCCACGAGCCCGCCCACCTGAACGGAGCTTCCCACTTCATCGAGCATCTGGTCTTCAAGGGGACGGAAACGCGCTCGGCCCGCGAGATCGCCCTGGCGATGGACACGGTCGGGGGGCAGATGGACGCCTTCACGTCGAAGGAGTACACCTGCTTCTACGCCAGGGTCCTCGACGAGCACCTCCCGACCGCCGTGGACCTCCTCTCGGACATCGTCCTCCGCCCGAAGTTCGACCCCGACGAGATGAGCCGCGAGAAGAAGGTGATCGAGGAGGAGATCCGGATGGTCGAGGACGCTCCGGAGGAGCTCGTCTACGACCTGTTTTCGAGCCGGTTCTACCCGGGGAATCCTCTCGGACGTCCGATCCAGGGCACGCTGAAGACGGTCCGGTCGTTCACGAGGAGATCGCTCCGGGGGTTCTTCCGGGGGGCATACCTCCCGCAGAACCTCCTGATCGTCGCCGCGGGCCACTTGCGGCACGACCGCTTCGCCGCGACGATCCGCGCCGCGTTCGGCTCGCTTCCGCGGGGGCCGCGAAGGAAGGCCGGACCGTCGGAGCCGGTGCCGCGGCCGGGGGTCGCTCTCAGGCCGAAGCGGGAGCTGGAGCAGCTCCACGTGGTGCTGGGGCTCCCTGGGTTTCCCGAGAACTTCCGGGAGCGCTACGAGCTGTTCGTCCTCAACGCGCTCCTCGGCGGGACGATGTCGTCGAGGCTGTTCCAGAAGATCCGGGAGGAGCGCGGGCTCGTCTACAGCGTCTACTCGGCCGTGAACGCGTTCCGGGACGCGGGCCTCTTCCTCGTGTACGCGGCGATGAGCCCGGCCAAGGGGAACGAGGTGATCGGCCTGATCCTCGAGGAGCTGCGCGGCCTCGGGGAGAAGGGGCCGGACGCCGCGGAGACCGCCGTCGCGAAGGAGCACCTCAAGGGGAGCCTGACGCTGTCGCTCGAGTCGACGGTCAGCCGGATGTCCAACCTGGCGCGGCAGGAGATCTACTACGGCCGGCAGTTCTCTCCGGCAGAGATGATGCGCGGCATCGAGGCCGTCACCCCCGAAAAGGTCCACCGCCTGGCGCGCCGGCTCTTCCGGACCGGTCGGGTCGGTCTTGCCGCGGTCGGCCGCACGAGCCACCTTCGGACTTCCGGCGGGGCGCTGTCGCTGTGAGCGCGAGGACGGAGGCGTCGGTCCGCGTGCTGCGGCTCCAAGGGGCGGAGGACCTGCCGCTGCCCGAGCCGGCGACGGCGCACGCCGCGGGCTTCGACCTTCGCGCGAGGCTCGACGCGCCGCTGGAGCTGGCGCCGGGGGAGAGGGCGCTCGTGCCGACCGGGATCGCCGTCGCGGTGCCGGAAGGGTTCGAGGCGCAGATCCGGCCGCGGAGCGGTCTGGCGCTCCGCGAGGGCCTGACGCTCCTCAACACGCCCGGAACGATCGACGCGGACTACCGGGGCGAAGTCTCGGTGATCGTCGTGAACCTCGGCGGCGGCCGCGTGACCCTCCGCCGGGGCGACCGCATCGCGCAGATGGTCGTACACGCGCTTCCTCGCGTCCGTCTCGAGGAGGCGGACGCGCTGCCGGAGACGGCCCGCGGGGCGGGCGGGTTCGGCCACACCGGAAGCCGCTAGACGATGGCGGTCCGGGTCCTTTCCCTCGGAAGCAGCTCGAGCGGCAACGCGCTCCTGATCGAGTTCGGAAGCCGGCGCGTGCTCGTGGACGCGGGGCTCTCGTCGCGCGAGATCGCGCTGCGGCTCGAGGCGGCGAGATGCCCGCCCCGCTCGATCCGGTGCGTTCTCCTGACGCACGAGCACAGGGACCACGCCCGGGGAGCGGAGCGCTTCTCGGTCCGGCACGGGGTCCCGGTCGCGTGCGTCGCGGAGACCCTCGAGGCGATGGACCTCTCGCGGGCGCACCTCGCCGCTTGGTGTCCGATCGATCCGGGGAGGGAGATGGATCTCGACGGAGTCCGCGTCCTTCCGTTCCCGGTGCCCCACGATGCCGCGAGCCCGATCGGGTTCGTGCTCGAGGGCGAGGGGGTCCGGGTGGGGGTCGCGCTCGACCTCGGGCACGCGACGGCGCTGGTGGAGCAGCGCCTCCGGGGCTGCCACGTGCTCGTCGTCGAGTCGAACCACGACGGCCGCATGCTACGGGAGGGTCCCTACCCGTGGCACCTGAAGCAGAGGATCGCGTCGAGGCTCGGGCACCTGAGCAACGAGGAGGCGGCCTCGCTGCTGGCGCGCTCGGCGGACGGCTCCTGCCGGGCGGTCGTGCTGGCGCACCTGTCGGAGAGGAACAACACGCAGGCGCTCGCACGGGCGGCGGCCTCCGCCGCGCTGGCGCGGGCGGGCCTGCGGCGCTTCGAGATGCGGGTGGCGGAGAGGAGACGGCCCAGCGTGCCGGTCGTTCTCTGAGGGGATCGGGGGGCCGAGGCCTCCCCGTCGAGGTGGGCCATGATCGAGCGGTACACGAGACCGGAGATGGGAGCCCTCTGGACCGACGAGGCGCGGTTCCGGACGTGGCTCGAGGTGGAGCTGGCCGTCTGTGAGGCGCTCGGCGAGAAGGGAGAGATCCCCGCGGCCGACGTCGCGGAGATCCGCGCGCGGGCCGATTTCGACGTCGCGCGCATCGCCGAGATCGAGACCGAGGTCCGCCACGACGTGATCGCGTTCCTGACGAGCGTCGCCGAGAAGATCGGCCCGGCGTCACGCCACGTCCATTACGGACTCACGTCGTCCGACGTCCTCGACACGGCGCTCGCCCTGACCGTCGTGCGAGCTCTGGACCGGATCCTCGAGGGGCTCGACGGGCTGATGGGCGCTCTGAGGCGTCGGGCGCTCGAGCACCGGAGCACGGTGATGGCGGGGCGGACCCACGGCATCCACGCGGAGCCGTACACGCTCGGGCTGAAGCTCGCCGGCTGGTACGCCGAGATGGGCCGGAACCGCTCGCGGATCGAGGCGGCCCGGGAGGAGATCCGGTTCGGGAAGATCTCGGGCGCCGTCGGAACCTACGCCCACCTCGGGCCCGAAGTCGAGACCCGGGTGCTCGAGAGGCTCGGTCTTCGGGCGGAGCCCCTGGCGACGCAGGTCGTCCCCAGGGACCGCCACGCGGCCGTGGTCTCGTCGCTCGGGATCCTCGGGTCCGGGATCGATCGGATCGCCACCGAGATCCGCCACCTCCAGCGCACCGACGTCCGGGAGGTCGAGGAGCCGTTCGGAAAGGGGCAGAAGGGCTCGTCCGCGATGCCCCACAAGCGCAACCCGGTCGGATGCGAGAACCTCTCGGGGCTGGCCCGCCTGCTGCGGTCCTACGTCCAGGCGGCACTGGAGAACGTCCCGCTGTGGCACGAGAGGGACATCTCCCACTCCTCGGTGGAACGCGTGATCCTTCCCGACGCGACGATCCTGGCCGATTACATGCTCCACCGCCTGACGGGGATCGTGGACGGCCTCGTCGTCCACCCGGAGGCGATGCGGGAGAACCTGGCGAAGACCCGCGGGCTCGTCTTCTCGCAGCCGGTGCTGCTCGCTCTCACACGGGCCGGCATGACGAGGGAGGAGGCGTACGAGGCGGTCCAGCGCAACGCCATGAAGGTCTGGGAGGGGGGGGCGGGATTCCGCGATCTCCTCGCGGCCGATCCCGAGGTTCGGGCTCGTCTCTCCGAGCGGGCGCTCGACGAGGCGTTCGATCCGGAGCGGGCGCTCCGCCACGTGGACGCGGTCTTCGAGCGGGTGTTCGGCGGAGAATCGGAGGCGCCGCGTTCTGCTAGACTGGCGCCTCGCTCGGAGGACCGTTCCGGGCGGCGGTAGGGAGCGGGGAAGAGCGCATGTGCGGCATCGTCGGGGTCTTCGGACACCGGGACGCGTCGAGGCTCGCGTACCTGGGACTGTACGCCCTCCAGCACCGCGGGCAGGAGTCCGCCGGGATCGTGACGGCGGACGGGAGGAGCTTCCACCGGCGGGCCGGAATGGGGCATGTCGCGGACGTCTTCGCTGAAGACCCGAGCGACCTTCCCGGGAGTTCCGCGCTCGGGCACGTGCGGTACTCGACCTACGGCGACTCGAACCCCGGAAACGCCCAGCCGTTCCTGATGCGGCACTACCGGGGACCGATCGCCGTCGCCCACAACGGGAACCTCGTCGACGCGCCGCTCGTTCGCTCGGACCTGGAGGGCGACGGGGCGATCTTCCAGACGACCACCGACACCGAGGCGGTGCTCCACCTGGTGGCGCGCTCGAGGGAGCCGGACGTCGTCGACGCGATCGTGGCGGCGCTACGCCAGGTCCGCGGCGCCTTCACGGCGGTTTTCCTCGTTCCGGGCCGTCTCGTGGCGGTCCGGGACCCGATGGGGTTCCGTCCGCTGTCCCTCGGCCGGCTGGAAGGCGGCTGGGTCGTCGCCAGCGAGACGTGCGCCTTCGATCTCCTAGGCGTCGAGCGGGTCCGCGATGTGGAGCGGGGCGAGGTCCTGGTGCTGGACGTGGCGGGGACGCACTCGTTCCGGCCGTTCCCGCCCGCCAGGCCGGCCCCCTGCGCCTTCGAGCACGTGTACTTCGCGCGTCCGGACAGCGCGGTCTTCGGAAGGTCGGTGCAGGCGGTCCGGAAGCGCCTGGGGGAGGAGTTGTGGCGGGAGCGGCCGGCGGACGCGGATCTCGTCGTGCCGGTCCCGGACTCGGGCAACTTCGCCGCGCTCGGCTACTCTCGCGCGTCGGGGATCCCGTTCGAGATGGGCCTGACGCGGAACCACTACGTGGGGAGAACTTTCATCGAGCCGAGCGAGGCGATCCGGAGCTTCGGGGTCCGGGTGAAGCTGAACCCGGTGCGCGAGATCCTGGAGGGCAGGCGGATCGTCCTGATCGACGACTCGATCGTGCGCGGCACGACGAGCCGGTGGATCGTGGACCTGTGCCGCGACGCGGGAGCCTCGGAGGTGCATCTCCGGGTCTCCTGCCCGCCGACGGTCGGACCCTGCTACTACGGGATCGACACGCCGCGCCGCGACGAGCTGATCGCCTCGCGCCACACCCTCGACGAGATCCGCGCGCACGTCGGCTCGGACACGCTGGGGTACCTGAGCCTGGAGGGGCTGTTCCGGGCGCTCGAGACGTCCGGCGACGCCTTCTGCGCGGCCTGCTGGACCGACGAGCACCCGGTGGCGATCCCGAGGGCGGAGGCGGACCAGCTCGGGCTCTTCGACCGGCCGCCGCGTTGACGGCGCGTTCGGCCCGGGTTGCCGGGACGGAACCGCGTTCCTGGCGGCGGGGGGTACGGGGCACGATGTTTCGGGCGGGACGTGGAGGTGACGGCTCGCGGGAGGCGCGATGAGGGACGGGGAGGAAAGCGGGCCGGGGAGGGAAGGCCTCCGGTACCGGGACGCCGGCGTCGACATCGACGCTCAGGACGAGGCGCTCCGGAGGATCAAGGCGTCGCTCCGGGCGACGAGGACGCCCGGGGTCCTCGCCGATCTCGGCGCCTTCGGGGGGATGTTCGCGCCGGACCTATCGGGGATGGCGCAGCCGGTCCTCGTGGCTTCCTGCGACGGCGTCGGCACGAAGCTCAAGGTCGCCTTCGAGACCGGCGTGCACGACACGGTCGGGAGGGACCTCGTCAACCACTGCGTCGACGACATCCTTGTCCAGGGCGCGACGCCCCTGTTCTTCCTCGATTACGTCGCGACGGGGCGGCTCGATCCCGGGGTGCTCGCCGCGGTCGTCGAAGGGGTCGCGCGGGGCTGCCGCGAGAACGGGTGCGCGCTCCTGGGCGGCGAGACGGCCGAGATGCCCGGCTTCTACGAAGCGGGCGAATACGACGTGGCGGGGTTCATCGTCGGCGTCGTCGACCGATCCCGAGTCCTCGACGGGAGCCGGGTCGCGGCGGGGGACGTCCTGGTCGGGCTCCCGTCCGCGGGACTCCACACGAACGGCTACTCGCTCGCCCGGAAGATCTTCTTCGAGGTGCTCGGCCTCCGCGCCGCCAGCTTCGTCGAGGAGCTGGGCGACACCGCGGGAGGCGTCCTGCTGCGGGAGCACCGGTCCTATCTCGCGATCCTCGAGAGGCCGGTTCGCGAGGGCTGGGTGAGCGCGCTCGCCCACGTCACCGGCGGCGGCCTCACGGACAATCTCCCCAGGGTGCTGCCCGCGGGGACCGCCGCGCGGGTCGACCGGGGCTCCTGGGAGGTCCCGGCGCTCTTCGGGTTCCTGCGGGAGAGGGGGAACGTGCCGGAGCCGGAGATGTTCCGGACGTTCAACATGGGGATCGGGATGGTCGCGTTCGTCCCGGCGTCCGGCCTCCGGGACCTCGAGGCCCATCTCGACGCGCTCGGCGAGCCGCACCACAGGATCGGGGCGGTGGTCGAGGGCGGCGGCGGCACGATCTACGCATGAGCGGAAGAAGGCGGGGAGAGAGACGGCGATGACGGCGCGGCGGAAGCGGGTCGGCATCCTGATCTCCGGTCGCGGCAGCAACATGGTGGCGATCGTTCAGGCGATTCGGGACGGGCGGATCGCCGCCGATCCCGCGGTCGTGATCTCGAACGTCCCCGGAGCGGCGGGGCTCTCGCGCGCGGAGGCGATGGGGGTGCCCACGGCCGTCGTGGACCACAGAGCGGTGAGGCCCCGCGAGGCACACGAGCGGGAGGTCGCGAGGATCCTGCGCGAGCGCGGGACGGACCTCGTCTGCCTCGCGGGCTACATGCGCTTGCTGTCGCCCTGGTTCGTCGGGGAGTTCCGGCGCCGGATCCTGAACGTCCACCCGGCGCTCCTCCCGGCCTTCCCCGGCCTCGACGCGCAGCGGCAGGCGATCGATCACGGCGCCAAGATCAGCGGCTGCACGGTGCACTTCGTCGACGATGAGTGCGACCACGGCCCGATCGTGCTGCAGGCGGCGGTGCCGGTGCTCGAGGACGACGACGAGGATTCGCTTGCGGCCCGGATCCTCGAGCAGGAGCACCGGATCTACGCCGAGGCGGTCGCGCTCTACTGCGCGGACCGCTTGACCTTCGAGGGGCGAAGGGTCCGGATCCGTCCGGGCCCCGTCCGCCCCGACCGCTGAAGCCCGGTCCCGCCCCGCCTCTCCTGGAGCGCCCCGTGAAGGGGAAAGAGCCTTCCCGCCCGGCTGGCGAGTCGGTCCCCGTGTGGGACGAGGAGAGCGCGCCGCCGTCGGCGGGCCGCGCGCGCACCGAGCCGCCGCCGGAGTTCTCCCCGGACCGGGGCCTCGCGAGACCTCTCGCGTACGGCCTCGTTCGGAGGCTCCGGCAGAGGGGGGCGGAGAGCCTGACCGCGGGCGAGCTCCTCGCCCTCGTCATCGGGGACGGCAAGGGGAGATCCTCCGCGCACCGCGCGGCGGACGACGTCGTCCGCAGGCGAGGCGTGCGCGACCTCGCCGGCCTCGGCGTCGACGAGTGGCTGCGCGAGCCCGGGATCTGCGGCCGGGCGGCCGCCGCCCTCGTCGCGGCGGTGGAGCTCGGGCGCAGGGTCCACGGGGCGGGGGGAGACGGCGAGCGCCCGCGCGTGGCCCGGCCTCGGGACGCCTTCGAGCTGACGCGGGATCTCGCGACTGCGAGGAAGGAGCACCTCGTGGGCCTGTACCTCGACGCGCAAAACGGGCTGATCGCCCGAGAGACCGTCTCGATCGGCTCGCTCAACACGACCCGGACCCACCCGCGGGAGATCCTGTTCCCGGCGATCTCGCTCCTCGCGCTCGGCTTCGTGCTCGTCCACAACCACCCGTCGGGCTGCCTCGACCCGTCGGAAGAGGACGTCGAGTTCACCCGGTCGGTGCGGAGGGCGGGGGAGATGATCGGGGTCGAGCTCTACGACCACCTGATCGTCGCCGGGCGCGGCTTCACGAGCCTGAGGGAGCGGGGGCTCATCTGACCTCGCGCATCGAGCGAGCGGGAGGGATCTCCTCGGATCGAGGTCTCACGGCTTCGCAGGCGGGTCGCCCGACTCGCTCTCCTCGGCCTCGTCCCTCTTGCGCTCCTCCAGGACGTACCTCTTGGAGGGCTCGAGAATGGCGTGGACCTCGAGCAAGGCGTTGCCGAGCGCGGAGCCGGCTCCGCGGCTGTGGCGGTAGCGAATCCATCCGCGCCCCTCCGCGTGGACGGCGAGGCGGTGGAGGCCGTAGACGCACGCGGACGCCAGGATCGCGTAGAGGGCGTACCTCATGGGCGCCCCTCCCGGCTCCGGCCGTCCAGGTTCGCCAGGGCGGCGTTGATCAGCGCCAGCCCTCCCCAACCGACGAAGTAATGGGTCATGACGACCTTTGCGTCGCGGTCTCTCCGCCCGCCCTACCGCGGCATCGTCGCGACGTACAGGATCTCGGCCGCGTACACGACGAGGAAAGCGGCAAGGATGAGCTTCTCGTACACCGACAGCGACTCGACGTACCGTCTCACGGTGGCCATGGCTCTGGCCATGCTACAGCATCTCCTCTCCCGCTCGCCCGGCTCCTCTCGTCGACAGCCGCAGAAGCCACGCGAGACACACGATCCACAGCAGGCTCAACCCCATCACCTCGCCGGTCAGGAGCGCCCGGAGCGGCGGTCGGACGACCGGGAACCGGCCGAACAGGATCTGCGGGTGATACAGCCAGTAGAAGTTGACGAGCGCCCAGGTCGCGGCGCCGACGTACAGCGAGGGCATCCTGCCCCGGATGAGGAACGCGAATGGCAGCAGCCAGAGGAGGTACTGCGACGAGATTCCCGCCACCACGCAGTAGAAGAGCAGCACGGTCGACGCGATGGAGACGATCAGTTGCCTCCTGGGAGCGAGAGCCAGGAGCACGGCGTAGGCGGCAAAGAAGACATACTTCGACACCCCGGAGAGCGCGACGTGGAGCCCTCCGGGAAGGCCGTAGAGAAGCGCGCTCCCCTTCAGGGAGTGGACCGCCCGAAGAAGGGCGACGAGTCCGTAGTCCGTGGCGCCGCTGTAGGTGAAGACCTCGCGGAGGAGGGCCCTCGGATCGAGCGCCAGGAAGGGCAGGAACGAGAGAGCGGTGGGGACGGTCGCGTGCAGAAGGTAGCTCATGCGCTTCCGGAAGGGGAGGCGCAGTCGGATGAGAAAGAACGGGAGGAAGAGCACCGGGTAGCTTCGGAACCCGATGCCGAGGCCGAGGAGGAGGGCGGAGAGCCTGTAGTGGCGCTCGACACCGAACAGGAGGACGGCGTACGCGAGGAAGCTCGAGAGGGTCGCAATCGAGATGATGTTGCCGTGGAACCCGGTGATGAGGATGGAGACGGGGTTGAGGGCGTAGAAGAGGCTCCACCCGCGGGCGTTCGCGTGCCCCTTCTTCGCGAGGACCAGGTAGAGAGCGGCGACGATGCAGACGTCGGCGGCGGCGCTCTGCAGCTTCATGAGGATCGAAAACGGCACGTGCAGGAGGAGGGTGAGCTTCGCGCACAGAGCGGGCAAGAACATCGACACGGGAGAGTAGGGGAAGATGCTGCGCGTCACCTCGTAGATGTTCCGGTGCTCCAGAATCGGAATGGCCTGTTGGGCGTAGAGGTCCGTCCATCCCGTTCCGTTCAGGATCGGCGCAATGCGCGCGACCGAGGCGAGGGCGACGAGGAGGATCAGATCCGTTCTTCGGAACGGGGCGTCCCGCTGGGGGGTCATGGCGCGCGAGGGGTCGATCGGCGCGGCGGAACGGAGCGTTTCGCGGGCATCGTGGCCTTCCCCATCCTCGTCGCCGGGCGATCCGGCAGGCGGCGGGCGGCGGCGAGGGCGAGTATAGCGGGGGAGGGCGCTGGCCGGAAGGGGGGCCCGGGGGCGCTCGCGCGGGCGGCGGCGGCGAGGAGCGGCGTCTCGGACGATGAGGCGCCCGCGATTTGCTAGAATCGCCCTCCGCGCGCCGGAAGGCGCGCGGCGCGAGGTGACTCGATGGCGGAGAGCCGTACCGAATTCGTTCCGGTCGAGCGGCAGATGGAGATCCTCGGGCGGGGAGCCGTCGACCTCGTCACCGAGGCGGAGCTCACGAAGAAGCTCGAGCGGTCGAGGGAGACGGGGAAGCCGCTGACGGTCAAGGTCGGGTTCGACCCGACGGCGCCGGACATCCACCTCGGCCACACGGTCCTCCTCCGGAAGATGCGGCAGTTCCAGGACCTCGGGCACCGGGTGATCTTCGTGATCGGCGACTTCACCGGGCTGATCGGCGATCCGACGGGACGGTCGAAGACGCGGCCGGCGCTGACCCCCGAGGAGATCGCGAGGAACGCCGAGACGTACAAGCGGCAGTGCTTCAAGGTGCTCGACCCGCAGAGGACCGAGATCCGGTTCAACAGCGAGTGGCTCGGCGCGCTCGGCTCCGAGGGGTTCGTGCGCCTCGCGGCCCGTTACAACGTGGCCCGGATGCTCGAGCGGAAGGACTTCAGGACGCGCTTCCAGTCGGGCCAGACGATCGCGATCCACGAGTTCCTGTACCCGCTCGCGCAGGCCTACGATTCGGTGGCGCTCCGGGCGGACGTGGAGCTGGGGGGGACCGACCAGCTGTTCAACCTGAACGTCGGCCGGGAGATCATGCCGGACTACGGCCTCGAGTCCCAGATCGTGCTCACTACCCCGCTCCTCGAGGGGCTCGACGGCTCGGAGAAGATGTCGAAGAGCCTCGGCAACTACGTCGGCGTCGAGGAGGAGCCCCGGGAGATATTCGGCAAGCTGATGTCGGTCTCCGACGACCTGATGTGGAGGTATTACCTCCTGTGCACCGGCGTGTCCACCGAGGGGATCGAGCGGATGAAAGCGCTCGTCGTCTCCGGCGAGCTGCACCCGAAGAAGGCGAAGGAAGGGCTCGCGATGCGGATCGTCGCCGACTTCCACGGCGAAACGGCGGCGCGGACGGCGCTCGAGGAGTTCCAGCGGATCTTCCAGGCGGGCGGGGTCCCGGACGAGGTCGTCGAGCGCGAGATCCCGGTCGAGAAGGGGAAGGTCGCCCTCACGAAGATGCTCGTCGCCCTCGGCCTCGCCTCCTCGAACAGCGAGGCGATGCGGCTCGTCCAGCAGGGCGGGGTCCGCCTCGACGACGCGAAGGTCCCCCCGGACACGCGGGAGATCGAGGCGAAGGTCGGGACGACGGTCCTCGTCAAGGTCGGGAAGCGCCACTTCGCCCGCGCGAGGTTCGTCGCGTCGTTCTGAGGGCGCCGCGCCTCAGGGGAACACCTCCACGCGCTCGACGTCGACGTGCGACTCCAGGGGGTCGACGACGGGCGGCCCCACGCTTCCTGGATCGAGGTCGTACGTCCGGTCGTCCGCCGTGCGCACCGGCTCGCCGAGAGGATCGAAGACGTGGTTCCCCGCCCCCGCGAACCGCTCCTCGGGAACTTCCGACGCCGCGACGCAGCAGCCGACGACCCAGACGGCGTTCTCGATCGCCCGGGCGCGCAGGAGCGTCGCCCAGACGTGATCGCGGCGCAGCGGCCACCAGGCGACGGCGACGAGGGCGTCGGCGCGGGCCTGCAGCCGGAGCGCGCGCGCCTGCTCGGGGAAGCGGACGTCGTTGCAGTTGACGAGGCCGATCGTGCGATCGGCGACCCGGACGGCGGCGTAGCGGTCCCCGGGCTTCCAGATCTCGCACTCGCCGTTCGGCCGGAAGAGGTGAACCTTGTCGTAGCGGGCGATCTCGGATCCTCCGCGCCAGACCGTCATCCGGTTCCGCCCCTCCTCGGAGTGGGAGCCGAAGAAGAACGCGATCCGGGGATGGCTCCGGGACGTCTCCGAGAAGACCGAGCGGACCCTGGCCGGGTCGACCGTCCGGCGGTAGCCGTGGAGAAAGCTCTCCGGGAAGACGCAGGCGTCGGCTCCCGACGCCGCGGAGGCTGCCGCTTCCTCGGCGACGCGCCGGAGGTTCGACTCCGGGTCGAGGGCGACCCACCGGGCGAGATGGAATCGCATGCGACCTTCCCTCACCACCGCACGCGGACGCGGTAGGCGAGCTTGACCTCTTGCCCCTTCGGGACCGGAACCTCGAACTCGACCGTCCTCGCGTCGAGCTTCTTCCAGGGGAGGCTGGACTGGACGATCTCCCAGTCGCCGCCGACCGGCTCCCGCACGGTGACCGTGACGTCCTCCTCCTTCCGGTTCCGGATCGAGATCTCGTAGGCGGACTCGCTCTGCCGGCGGGAGATCGCCCGGTAGTCGGTCTGCGTCCGGTCGGCGACGACGTCGAAGGCGTCGCCGACGTGGAGCTTCACGGTCTCGTCCTTCGGCGTGTGGTCGATCGAGTCCTCGCCGGCGAACTGCTCCGCGCCCGAGCGGTCCTTCTTGTAGACGCGCACGGTCCCCTTCGGGAGGGGGATTCCGAGCCCGCCCTCCTTGGCGTTCTTCAGCTCGAGGACGACGGCGACCTTCTGGTCGCTCGCGATCGTCCCGACCTGGCTCCGATACCAGTGCGGCTGTCCGACGAGGAGCAGGCGCTTGACGAGGGGGACCGACGGCGCCCGGAGGAGGGCGATCTGCTTCGTCTGGTTCTGCTTGAGCGTCGTCGGACGGTCGAGGGTGTAGAGGTGGTACTCGAAGAAGGCCTCCTCCTCGAAGTCCGCGTCGGCCTTCGCGACCCGCATGTCCGCGATTCCTCCGGCCATGCCAAGGACCGGGCCGACCCGCCGCACGTCTCCTGCGACGAGCTTGAGCTGTGCGTCCCGGAACGTCGCGCCGGAGTCGTTGACGACGGTGACCCACCCGGACAGGCCCGCCGCGCGGTCGTCTGCGTCCACGACCGCGACGTAGTCGGCGGACCAGCTCATCCCGTCCGTGAGATACGAGGCCTCGATCTCCTGGGCGCCGGCCCTCGCGGCGTCGAGGGTCCACACGAGGGTCGGACGGGGGACGAGGTCGGGGGGGACCGAGGGGAGCGTCACCCTCCCGGTCTGCCCGAGGACGATCCGGTCGCCGATCCGGTAGACCGGCCCGCGGTTGACGGAGAGAAGCTCCGCCCGCACGGTGCGCGTCGTCAGGTCCTCGGCCTGCTCGACGATCTCGACCTCCTTGCCGACGTACTTCTCGAGGAGCTTGTCGGGGGAGATCAGGTCGTACTCGTAGTTCTGCTCGAGGACGTCGAGGGCGCCGGGGCTCGTCAGCGACTCGAGGTGGACGGTCCTCGGGTTGATGGACGACGGCACGTCCATGAACCGTAGCGTCGAGATCCCCGCCGCGGGGATCTTCAGGCTCCTCGTCTCCCGGACGAGACCGAGGTTGACGTTGTAGACCGTCACCGAAACGGAGGTCCGGTCGGCGTCGGTGCTGTCCGGGAGGGCGCCTGCCTCTGCCGCGGGCTCGGCGGCGGGGGACAGGACGGCGAGGAAGATGCCGAGGACGGCAGGCGACGTGTTCATCGTGACCTCCGTGGGGCCCGACGCGGGCGGTCCGATTATAGGGCGGAGGAGGGGCGCGTCCGCCGGCCGGCGACGTCCGGCGGCCGGAGAGCCGGCGGAGCCGGACGCCCGGCAAGAATCGTCGGATCCGATCTCCTCCCGGTAAAGATCGTCGCATCCGGGCCGGCCCTATCCGGTGCGATCGGCGGCTCGCGTGGTGACGCTCGCGCTCCGGAACGGCGCCGTCCGGCCGGAAATCCTTCCCCGGCGGTGTTTTCGCGCCGGAATCGGGAAGGTGGCCCGTGGCTTGCATTATTGTAAGTTCAATGCGACCTATCCATCAACGACTCGCAAAGCATGAGGAGGGAAGGACACGGAATCGTGGGTATGCGTCGGAAGATTCGACGGTGGGTTCGGTAGACCGAGGGACCCTGGCGAACGTCCGCTCAGGGAGGTCCCGTCCCACAGGGGGCAAGGTTACGCACAGCACAAGGAGGAGAGAGAGATGGTAGGGAAGAAGGTCCTGTTTCTGACCGTGGTTTTCTGTGCAGTCATGGCCGCCGCGGCGACCCCGGCCCTTTCGGCCGAGTACCTCGCACCGTTGCCGGGCGACAAGGGGAACGCGCCGCCGGAGTACGCGGCGGTCCTCTCGGGAGAGGACTACCTGGTCAGCGGAGACGAGGGGGTCGTCTACACCGACGCCCTGGCCGACGGCGAGCTCTTCCTGGTGAAGAGGATCTCCGAGCTCAAGTCGGCGCTGTGGATTCCGGACGGCAACTCGGGCACCGTGTACACGAAGGTGGCGTACGCGGTCAACCTGAAGCTCAGGGACATCTCCGCGTTCGCCGGAGTGACGGGCATGGCCGTCTCGAACCTCGTCGTCGAGGGGTTCGGCTCGAAGGCGCCGACCCTCATCTCGGCGATCCTGTCGATCAACGGCGTGCCGGTGACCCTGAAGGACAGCACCGAGCTGCTGCCTGATTCGAACTACATGAGCCGGGAGTACGTGTACGACGCCGCCGCCGGTACGGGCGTTCTTTCGGTTCAGTTCTGGCTTCCGAGCCTCGATGCGACCGTCGTCGGCGAGTACCTCGACGAGGACGCGGTCTCGATCTTCGTGATGTTCCGGACTCCGGAGCCGGTGACGATCACGGGCAGCGAGGTGGGGTTCCCGGACTACCAGACCCCGTAAGCAGATTGGTCCGTCTTCTCGTGCGTTGACGGACTCCGAAACCCGAGCGGGCCCTGGGAGCCGATCCGCGGCTCTCGGGGCCCGCGCACGAGAAGGCTTCGGTTCCCCCGCCGCCGGCCGCCGGGCGCTCGGCGCCCCTCGGCCGCCACGTCAAGGACGCGCCGGCGTGCCGCCTCCGTCCCCGGCCACCCATCGCAGCCACGGCTCCATCCCTTCTCCGGTGCGGGCGGAGAGGAGGAACAGGTGGGCTCCGGGGTTCAGGCCGCGGATCAGACGGAGCGACTCCTCGACGTCGAAATCCACGTGGGGGAGGAGGTCGGTCTTGCACAGGACGACGGAGGTCGCGGTGCGGAAGGCGAGGGGGTACTTCGCCGGCTTGTCGGTCCCCTCGGTGACGGACAGGAGGACGACGCGCTCGCTCTCGCCGAGGTCGAACTCGGTGGGGCAGATGAGGTTGCCGACGTTCTCGACGAAGACGAGAGAGCCTCGCTCGGGGGAGAGGTGCTCGAGAGCGTGGCGGATCTGGTGGGCGTCGAGATGGCAGGCCTTCCCGGTCTGGATCTGGCGGACGGGGGCGCCCGTCGTCGCGATCCTCCTGGCGTCGAGGTCGGTCTGCTGGTCCCCCTCTACGACGGAGCACTTCCGGCCGCGGGCCAAGAGGGCGGAGAGGGTTCTCTCGAGAAGGGTGGTCTTCCCGGATCCGGGGGCGCTGATCAGGTTGAAGGAGCGGATCCCCATGCCGGCGAAGAAGCCTCGCACGTAAGCGGCGTGCCGGTCGTTCTCCGCGAGGAGCGCCTGCTCGACCCGTACGATCCCGTGGAGGGCGTCGTCGTGGGAGTGCTCGCCGGGGCGTTTCCCCTCGCGGCCATGGTCGTGACCGTGGTCGCCGGCCTCGGGTTCGTCGCCCGGGCGGCCGCAGCCGCAGGTGGTGCACATGTCAGGTGACCTCCAGGGAGTCGAGCTCCATCTCCCGGCCGCCCTCGACGGAGAGCGGCCATCCCCCGCACGCCGGGCAGGGCGCGAGGAGGTCGCGCACCTCGCTCCTTCCCCCGCACCGGGCGCAGCAGCCGCTCGCCGGGACGATCTCGAGCCGGAGCTCGGCCCCTTCGCAGATCGTGCCCTTGGCCACGACGGGGAAGCAGAACTCCAGGGACTCGGGTTCGACGCCGGCCAGTGCCCCGAGCCGCAGGTGGAGGCGGGTCACCGAGCAAGCCCCCGCCTTCTCCGCGCTGCGGACGGCCGTCTCGACCAGGCTCGTCGCGATGGAAAGCTCGTGCAAGAGGTTCTCCCGCCGTGGACGGCAGTCTAGCGGAACGGGGGCGGACGGACCAGGACGGCGCGGCCCGACGGCCCCCTCCCTCACGACGGGGGCCCGGCGCCCAGCAGGGCGAGGGCGTCGCGCCGCACCTCGCCGAGGATCTCCGGGTACGCCTCCTCGAGGGCCGGGGACAGGCGCTCCCCGAACGTGGCGTCGTCCTCCACCTCGACGGCGAAGACGTGGATCTCCTCGTCCGGCGGGAGGGGGTGGCCGAGGCGGCGGCCGAGGGCGAGGGCGGTCGCGAAGTTCACGTCGTGGACGTTCCGGAGGTTCCGCGTCTCCCGGAGGGAGCCGGCCGTGAACCGGTACCAGTCGCCCGGGCGCCCGCCCCGGGTGCGAACGGAGTCGAAGATGAGGACGCGATCGTAGCCGGAGAGCACCTCGATGAGGTTCAGCCCGCCCACCGAGCACTCGGGGACGACCTCGAGTCCCGGGACGCCCTCGAGGTCGCGGGCCAGGTCGCGGGCGAGACGAACCCCCACGGAGTCGTCCGTGAGGATCGGGTTCCCCATGCCGAGGAGGAGGGTCCGCACGCGGGCGCTCAGCACCCCCTCCGGAACTCCCGGTGGGGCTCGCCCGCCTTGAAGATCCGGACCTCGAGCGGCATCTGGCCGGGGAGGCTGTGCGTCGCGCAGGAGAAGCACGGGTCGAAGGCGCGGAACGCCATCTCGATCATGTTGAGGATCCCCTGGGTCGGCTCCGCGCCCGGCCGGATCATCGCCTTCGCGACCTTCTTCGTCACCATGTGGATCGCGGCGTTGTTGTTCGTCGTCCCGACGATCAGGTTCGCGCTCGTGCAGACCCCCTTCTCGTCGCAGGTGTAGTGGTGGGTGAGCGTGCCGCGCATCGCCTCGACGATCCCGACGCCCTCGCCGGTGATCCTGTCCGGGACGACGCGGAACGCGTCGCCGGTGATCTCGGGGTCGTCCCGGTACTTCCGCAGCATCTCGGCGTCGAACACCATCTCGACGAGGCGGGCCCAGTGCTGGGCGAGCAGCGCGCGGCAGGGCTTCTGCCCCAGTGTCGAGAACATCTCCTCGTACGCCTCCTGCGCCGCGGGGGTGGCCATCCGGTCGGCCACGTTGAGCCTCGCGAGCGGGGTGGCGCAGTAGATGCTGGAGTCGATCCCCTCGACGAACCCCTTCCAGCCCCTCTTCTTGAGGTACGGGAACTTCAGGTACGTCCATGGCTCCACGTGCTCGGCGACGTTCTGGGTGTACTCCTCGGGAGCGTACTTGCAGATCTCGTTCCCCTGGAAGTCCACGACGCGGACCTTCCCGTCGTAGAAGTTCGGCGCGTTGTTCTCGTCCACGAGCCCCATCTGCTGGACGTCCAGCGTGTACGGGCCGTTCAGGATCAGGTCGACGTAGGCGGGGTTCCCGAGGACGACGTCCTTGAAGAGCTTCAGGGAGAACTGCGTGAAGTCGTACAGCTCGTCCACCATCGGCCGGATCGCGTCGAGCTCCTCCTTCTTGATCCCCTTCGACACGCCGCCGGGCAGGCACCACACGAGGTGGGTCGTCCTTCCGCCGACGATCTGCTGGATCTTCTGGGCCTGGGCCCGCGCCCGCACGACCGCCCCCCCGATCTCGAGACCGACCTTGGCGACGACCCCGAGGACGTTGCGCGTCGCGGGGTCGGAGTCGGGACCGCACACGAAGTCGGGGGCGGCGAGGGCGTAGAAGTGCGCGATGTGGCTGTGGATGTAGTGGGCGTGGTAGTAGAGGTCGCGGAGCTTCAGGGCGAGAGGGGCGATCTGGTGTCCGAAGCAGCCGTCCACCGCCTTGGCGCTCGCCATGTGGTGGCTCGCCGGGCACACGCCGCAGATCCGGGTGACGATCCGGGGCAGCTCCTCGATCGGGCGCCCGACGACGAACCGCTCGAACCCGCGGAGCTCGGGGATCTGGAAGTAGCAGTCCTCGACGCCTCCGGCGTCGTCCAGGAAGATCGCGATCTTGCCGTGCCCCTCGAGCCTCGTGATCGGATCGATGCTGATCTTCTTGGCCATCAGCGGATGCTCCTCTGCAGAAGGGACGCGGGGAGGCCGAAGCGATAGGCGTACCCGAGGATGTCCGGAATGTCGCCGAGGATCCTCTCGATCTCGCGCGGGTCCTTGCTGTCCACGATGGACGATACCGCCGAGACGAACTTCGCCCCCTGGTCGATCACGTTGGGGGCGGGTCCGTAGCAGCCGCGGCAGGGCATGCCGCTGTCGGGGCAGCGGACCCCGCATCCCGAACGGGTGGCGGAGCCCGCGCACAGGATTCCCTGCTCCATGAGGCACCTGTCCGGGTCCTGGAGGATCTCCCAGGGACGGTGGAACCGCGTGACCTTCTTCTCTTCCTTGCGGCGCCGGCAGTCGTCGCAGACCGTCCGGTTGGACGCGCCGATGACGCTTCGGGCGGGCGGAAGCGTGCCGTTGACGAGCGCCTGCAACGCCGCCTTGACCTGCTCCGGGGCCGGCGGGCAGCCGGGCACGTAATAGTCGACGGGGACGACGTCGTCGAGCCTGTAGACCCTGCGGTAGAAGCGCGGGATCTCGAGCTCCCCGGCATCCACGCGCGTGGACGGAAGAGGCACCACGCGGTTCCCGGCCTCGATCGAAGGGTTGTCCAGGTAGACCCGCTCGAGGATCTCCTGCTTCGTGACCTGGTTGGCCAGCCCCGGGATCCCTCCCAGGTGAGCGCAGGAGCCGAGGGCGACGAGGACCTTGCTCTTCCGGCGCAGGAGCTTCGCGAGGTGCTCGTTCTCGCTGTTGCGGATCGCGCCGTGGAACAGGGTGCAGTCGAGCTCCCCGTCGGCCATCGCCTCCACGTCCCTGTACTTGCCGTCGGCGGCGATCGGCCAGAGCCGGATGTCGACGAGGAACCCCACGCCGATGACGAACTCGTTCGTGTCCAGGACGGCCACGTCGCAGCCGCCGCAGGCGGCGCCCCAGTAGAGAGCGATCTGAAGCTTCTTCTCGGGCATGGCCTACCTCTCGACCCGGTCGGCCTCGAGCAGGGTCTTGACCCGGCTCGGCCCCAGGCGGCGAACGCGCTCCGTCATGTCGTCCACGATCTCCGCGAACCGCTTCCCCTCGCTGGCGCTGACCCACTCGAGCCGGACCCGGTCCTCCTCGATCCCGTAATCTCGGAGGAGCCGGCCCAGCAGGGGAAACCGGCGCATCGCCTTGTAGTTCCCCTCGGAGTAGTGGCAGTCGCCCGGGTGGCAGCCGCAGATCAGCACCCCGTCGGCGCCCTCCGCGAGCGCCTTGACGACGAAGGTGGGGTCCACGCGGGCCGAGCACATCACGCGGATCACCCGCACGTTCGGCGCGTAGTGGATGCGCGCGGTCCCCGCGAGGTCGGCGCCGGTGTACGAGCACCAGTTGCAGAGGAACCCGACTATCCTTGGCTCGAAGCCCATTCCAGCACCCCTTCGATCTGCGAGAAGATCTGTCGGTCGGTGAAATGCCGCCCCTGGATCGCTCCCGAGGGGCACGCCGCGACGCAGCAGCCGCAGGCCTTGCACACGGCGCTGATGACCCGGCTGCGCTTGGTGGCGGCGTCGTACTCGATCGCCGCGTAGGGGCAGAGCTCGTTGCACATCCGGCACCCCGAGCAGCGGGTCTCGTCCACCTCCGCGAACACGGCGTCCACCTCGATCTTGCCCCGGCTGATCTTGCCGAGGATCCTCGCCGCCGCCGCCTCGGCCTGGGCCACCGACCCCGGGATCCCCTTCGGCGCCTGGCAGGTCCCGGCGATGAACACTCCCTCCGTCGTGGTGGCGACCGGGTCCAGCTTCGGGTGGCTCTCGATGAACCAGCCGTCCTTGTCCTGGCTGATGCTGACGAGGTGGGCGACGTCGGCCGCGTCCTCCCGCGCCTCCATGCCCACCATGAGGACCACCAGGTCGGCCGGCACCTCGATCTCCTCGCCGGAGAGCACCTCGTGGACCTTGATCAGCATCTCGCAGTCGTCGTCGGGGCCCGACGGCACGATCTCCGGAGTCGTCCCCTTGGCGTACATCAGGAACATCGTCTTCATCTCGGCGGTGCGCCGGTAGAAGTCCTCGCACCCCTTTCCGAAGGCGTGCATGTCGATGTACAGGTCGTAGACGTAGGCCCCCGGCAGGGCGGACTTGATCTCGTGGCCGTACTTCAGCGCGGTCATGCAGCAGACGCGGGAGCAGTAGCCGTGGTACTCGGGGTTCCGGCTCCCGACGCAGTGGATCATCGCGAAGTACTTCGGCACCCGCCCTCCGCGCGTCAGGATCCGCCCCTCGCGGAGCATCCGCTCGAGCTCGAACGAGGTGACGACGTTGGGGAGCCTGCCGTACCCGTAATGCTCGATCCTGCGTGCGTCGAACTCCCGGAAGCCGGTGGCGACGAGAACGCTTCCGACGTCCACGGTCCGCGCGCCGTCCGCCCCGACGCGGATCTCGGCCCGGAAGTTGCCGACGAACCCGGAGAGGGACTGCAGGGTCGATCGGAGGAGGACCTCGATTTTCGGGCTCTCGAGGACACGGCGGATCCGGTCGGCGAGCATGTCCCGCGCGGAGTCGAGGTACGGGGCGGTCAGGTCCACCCGGGCCAGGTTCCCTCCCAGGTGGTCGTCCTTCTCCACGAGGAAGACAGGCTGGCCGGCGTCGGAGAGCTCCAGGGCGGCCGTCAGGCCCGCGATCCCACCGCCGAGCACGAGCGTGGCCGGGCACATGTCCACGAACCGCTTCTCGAGCGGCTCGTGGTGGACGACGCGCCGGACCGCGGCGTGGGCCAGGGCGAGGGCCTTGTCGGTCGCCGCGCGGGCGTCGTCGTGGACCCAGCTGCACTGCTCCCGGATGTTCGCCATCTCCAGGAAGTACGGGTTGATCCCGGCGGTCTGCAGCGCCTTGCGGAACGTCGGCTCGTGCATGCGGGGGCTGCACGCGGCGACGACCACGCGGTCGAGGGAGAGCTCCCGGATGTCCTGGATGATCATCTCCTGTCCGGGGTTCGAGCACATGTACTTGTAGGAGCGCGCGACCGCCACGCCCGGCAGCTTCTTCGCGAAATCGGAAACCGCGTCGCAGTCGACCACCTTGGCGATGTTCGTGCCGCAGTTGCAGACGTAGACGCCGATCCTCCGGTCTTCCATCGTGCCTCCCATCAGGCCGGCAGCGGGGCGCCCGCGGCGGCGACCGCACGCTCCCTCTCCCGGATCGCCTCGGCCTGGAGCTCCGAGAAGTACATGGCCAGGGGCCGATAGGCCAGGTGCGCCCACTTGCTGAAGGGGACCTCGAGCCCGAGCATCGGCACCACGCCCATCATGTGGACGACGTAGACGACGTTCGCGGCCACGTCCAGGTGGAAGACGCGGTAGAGGACGTTCTGGAGGATGCCGGTGCCGGCCACGAACACGAGCAGGATCAGGAAGATCCAGTCGGTCTCGTGGGAGTGCTTGTAATGGGTCTCCTCCTTGCGGATGCGGCCGCGCAGCGCGTAGATCGAGGTGCCCAGGAGCCCGATCGTCGCGAGGTACCCGAACCCGTGCGCCGCCCACACGGTCCGCTCGCTGTGCATGGCGTGCAGGAAGAACATGATGAGGACGAGCATCGTCGTGTAGCTGAGCATGAGGGCGAGGTGGATCGCCCAGGGGCGCTTCTTCCCGCACTCCGCATACCGCTTTTGCGTGAAGAAGTGGACCGGCAGGAGGAACGCCTGCCGGAGATACGCCAGGGGTGGGATCCGGAGCGTGCGGTCCTTTCCGATGCTGAACCACCACATCCGCGCGCAGTTGATGCCCAGGAACGCCGCGAGGACGCAGCCCAGGATCCAGTCGAAGACGTGCACCGCCCCGGTCGTCAGAAACGCTCCCTCCCCGGCGTAGACCCCGAGGTGGCCCCCGCCCCAGCGGAATCCGAACAGCAGGAACCCCGCTCCCGTCAGCAGCGCGACGAGAAGGATGGCCGCGAGCTCGGCCTTCCACGATCGGTAGAAGAGCTTCGAGATCCCCGTGAAGTCGTAGCGCGACGTGAGCCACCGGCGCATGCTCATCATGGTCTCGCCCGGCTCCGCCTCCCTGGGGCACTCCTCCGAGCACTCCCCGCAGTAGTAGCAGAGCCAGGGCTCGAGATTCCCGAGCAGCTTCTCCTCGAGCCCCATCTGCAGGTAGCGCATCGACTTCCTCGGGAAGAGGAACGGCTCCCGCGAGAAGGGGCAGACGGCGCTGCAGTTGCCGCAGTGGTAGCACTTCGCGACGTCCTCCGCGCCGTAGTGCTCCAGCTCCTCGACCAGCCTGGGATTGGCCCGGATCGCCATGCCGACTCCCTCCGTCACGCCCCCGCGAGGGCCCGTGCGCGAGATTCGATCTCCTCGACCGTCAGGCTCGCGCGCGATCCCTGGCCGCGGCCGCTGACCACACTCTTGAGCACGCGGGCGGCGACGGCCGAGGCCTGCGCCACCGCGTCCGGGATGTCCTTCGGTCCCTGGCACACCCCCGCGACGTGGATCCCGCCGCGCTCGGTGCCCGTCGGGTCGATGTTGTAGTCCGTCTCGCGGAACCATCCGTCCTCGTCCCGGTCGATCCCGAGGATCCCGGCGAGCCGGTCGGAGGCGCACGCGGGCTCGAGGCCGACCGACAGGAGGACCATGTCCACGGGGAACTCCACGAGACGGTCCTTGAGGATGTCCTCGCCCTTGATCGTCATGCGGCCGTCCTTCTCGACGACCTTCGCCGAGCGGCCGCGAACGACGAAGACCTCCTCGAGGCGGATCCGCTCGAAGAACTCCTCGTACCCCTTTCCGAACGCGCGCATGTCGATGTAGAACTCGTAGCAGACGGCGTCGGGGAGCTTCTCCTTGACCAGGTGGGCGAACTTCAAGGAGTACATGCAGCAGACCCTGCTGCAGTACGGGTTGTACTTCTTGTCCCGCGAGCCGACGCAGTGGACGATCGCGACGCTTCCGGGCCGGGGGCCCTCGGCGTCGAAGACCCACTCGTCCTGCTTCGTGCGCTTGTTGCGCCGGAGCGTCTTCATGACGATCGCGCCGCCCGTCGGTCCGGACGCGTTCGTCAGCCGCTCGAACTCGAGGGCGGTGAGGACGTTGGGATGGACGCCGTAGCCGTAACGCTCGATCCTCCGGGCGTCGAAGACGTCGTAGCCCGTGGCCACGACGATGCTGCCCACCTCGATCTCGACCACCTCGTCGCGGTCGTCGAAATGGATCAGCTCCTTCGCGCACTTGCGGAGGCAGGCCCCGCACTTCTTGCCGCCGCTCAGGATGTACGTGCAGGCGGCGGCGTCGACCAGGTACGCGTTGGGCACCGCCTGGGGGAACGGCATGTAGATCGCCTTGCGCGTCGTGATCCCGCCGTCGAACTCGCTCGGGACCGCGACGGGGCAGACCTCCATGCAGGCGTGGCACGCCACGCACGCGTCCGGGTCCACGAAGCGCGCCTTCTTCAGGACCTTCACGCGGTAGGCCCCCGGCTCCCCGGCGACGTCCTGCACCTCCGCGTAGGTCATCAGGTCGATCTTCTCGTGCTGCCCCACGGCCACCATCTTCGGCGTGAGGATGCAGGCCGCGCAGTCGAGCGTGGGGAACGTCTTGTCGAACATCGCCATGTGGCCGCCGATGGTGCCGGTCTTCTCGACGAGGTACACCTTCTGGCCCGCGTCGGCGATCTCGAGGGCCGCCTGGATGCCGGCCACCCCTCCGCCGATGACGAGCGTGGCCGGGTTCACCGCCGTGGGCCGGGGCGATGCCGCGAGGCCGAAGGGGACCCCGTGCACCGCGCAGGCGACGACGGCCTTCGCCCTCTCGGTGCCGTCGTCGGCGCCGGCCCCGTGCTGGCGGAACGAGGCGAGACGCACCTCCGTCGGCTCGCCGCCTGCGAGGGCGACGGCCCGGGTGAACGCCGGCTTGAAGTGACCGGGGGAATCGCCGGCCACGACGACGACCTTGAGGTCCCTCTTCTTGATCTCGTGAGCCAGGACCTCCGGGTCCGGCGCGGGCCGCGGGGAGCGGACCTCGACGTGCGCGACACCGGGGAGCCCGCGCGCGTACTCCGCGACGGCGTCCCAGTCCACGGGCATGGGAAGGGCCGCCTCCTTCTGGCAGAAGTAGACTCCGATCTTCTTCGGGACGCCCATGGGTCTAGACTCCGCTCCTCGGCAGGACGCGAGCGTCCTGGAGACGGTTGGACGGTGGGGCGGGACGGCGACCGCGCGCGGTCGCGGCGGTCCCCCTCGGGCCGGGAGCCCCGGCGCCGAAACGGAACGAGAACGAGGGCTGTCGGGATCGCATCCGGCCTCTTCGTCCGCCCACCCGGGAGGGGATCTCGTGGGGGACGTCGGCACGAGCCACGAACCGACCGCGGACCTCCTGGCCGCCGATTCTACACCTTCTGGTCCGGAGTCAAGAGGCCCCTCAGGCCCCCGGCGAGAGGGCGCGAGACGTCTTCCCGACGGGCCGTTTCTCGACCGGCGGAGAGCTTGACACGGGTCTCGAGGGGGGGCTAGCGTACCGGGCGGCATCGGTTTCGCCGCATCCGGCGTCACCCGAGGTGAAGATGGAAGCCCCCAAGAAGCTCCTCATGATCGACGACGACAAGATCTTGCTCGATGTCTTCCGGGTCGTGTGCGAGGCGAAGGGGTACGAGTTCCACGGAGCGTGCTCCGCGGCCGAGGGGATGACGAAGATCCTGGAGGTCGGACCGGACGCAATCATCCTGGACGTGATGATGGAGGACTTCGTCGCCGGGTACCGGGTGCTGAGCGAGCTCAGGACGCCCGGCCCCGGGTCCGAGTTCGCGCGGTTCTCCCGGGTCCCGATCATTCTCCTGACCGGCGTCGCGTCGAGGACGAACGCGTCGCTCCGCGACCGGGTCGGCACGGCCCTCCTCCCCGTGGACGCGTACGTCGAGAAGCCGGTCGAGCCGGCGGAGATGCTGGCGGTGATCGACCGGGTCCTGGCCGCGAGGGGGCCGGACGCCGGGGCGTAGGGCGGCAGGGAGCGTCAGCGTCCCGCGGAGGCCGCGAGCCAGTCGTCGAGGATCCCGGCGGCGGCCTCGACGAACCGGGGCATCGCCGAGGCGACCGCGGGGGAGAGCGCCTCGCGAATCGTGAAGGGGTCCTCGACCTCGATCGACAGCACGCGCAGTTCCCCCGGCATCTCGGATCCGAGGCGGCGGCCGAGCGCGAGCACCTCGGGGAGCCCGGCGTAGTGCGGGGACGGAGCCAGGACGCCGCGGAAGGATTCCGGAGCCATCTCACGTACCGTTCCGGGGGGGAACGCCCCGGAGCGGATCGAATCGAGGATCAGGACGCGACGGCGTCCCTCGATCAGCTCGAGAAGCGCTAGCCCGGCCTCGCCCGACTCGACGATCGCCACGCGGTCCCGGTACCGGGAGGCGAGAGTCCGGGCGGCGAGGGGCCCGGCCGCGTCGTCGCCCAGCAGGTCGTTGCCGAGGGCGAGCACCAGATCCGCCGGGCCTCGCGTCACCGGCGGATCTCGTCGATCACGCGGCCGGCCCGGTCCAGGATCCGGAGGACGAGCGGCACCTGGCCCGGCAGCGAGTGCGTGGCGCAGCCGTGGCAGGGGTCGTAGGCGCGGAACGCCATCTCGACGCGGTTCAGGAGGCCCTCCCGCACCTCCCCGCCGCGGATCATCTCCTTGGCCGCCTTCTCGACCCCCATGGCCATCCGCGCGGAGTTGCCCTGGGTGGCGACGATCAGGTTCGCGCGGACGATCCGTCCGTCCCCGTCGGTCTCGTAGTGGTGAAAGAGCGTCCCTCGCGGCGCCTCGACGGCACCCACGCCGACCCGGGGCACGGCGGTCGGGAGATTCCGAAGATCCGCTCCCGCGATCTCCGGGTCCGCGAGCAGGTCCCGGATCCTCTCCGCCGCTTGCACCATCTCGACGACGCGCGCCCAGTGGTTGGCGAGCGTGTAGTGGACCGGCTTCGGGCCGAGGGCCGCGTAGAGCTCGTCGTGAGCCGCCTGCGCCTCCTCGGTCGCCATCCCTTCGGAAGCGTTGAGGCGGGCCATCGGGGCGACGGAGTACACGCCGCTGTCCCGGCCGTCCACGAACCCCTTCCAGCCGACCGGCTTCAGGTAGCAGAACTTGACGTAGCTCCACGGCTCCACGTGCTCGGCGACGAAATCGAGGTAGCGGTGAGCGGGGAACTTCGCGTACTCGCTTCCCTCGGGGTCGACCACCCGCAGATCGCCGTCGTAGAAGTCCACGCGGTTCCTCGCGTCGACCATTCCCATCGAGTAGGTGCGGTGCGTGTATGCCTCGGCGGTGATCATCCTGAGGTAGGCGTCGTTTCCGAGAACGAGATCGCGGAAGACCCGGAGCGTGAAGCGGGCGAAGTCCACGGCTTCGTCGGCGAGCGCGCGGAATGCGGGGAGATCCTCGGGAGAGACCCCCTTCGCCACGCCGCCGGGGAGCCCGAGCACGGGGTGGATCGCCTTGCCGCCGATCCGGCCGATCAGCTCCCGGAGCCGCCGCCGCATCGAGATCACGCGGCGCCCCGCGTCGGCGCCGACCTTGGCGATGACGCCGGAGACGTTGCGGAGCGAGGGGGGCGCGTCCGGCCCGACGATGAAGTCGGGACCGCCGAGGACGTAGACGTGCAGCGCATGGTCCTCGAGCATGAAGGCGTTGTATACGAGCTCGCGGACCTTTCGCGCCGTCGGCGTGGGCTCCACCGAGTACAGGGCGTCGAGCGCCTTGGTCGCGGCCATGTGGTGCGCCGTCGGGCAGACCCCGCAGATGCGGCTCGTGATCTGCGGCATGTCCTCCGCCGGGCGGCCGACGCTGAACACCTCGAACCCGCGCAGCTCGGGAACCTGGAAAAAGGCGCGCTCGACGTCCCCTCGCTCGTCCAGGAAGATGTCGATCTTTCCGTGTCCCTCGAGCCTCGTGATCGGGTCCACCGTGATTCTTCGCGTGTCCATCCGAACCTCGATCGCCGCCGCGGGGCGGCCGGAGGGCGCGTCAGCGGGCCTCTCGGGGATCGACCGGGAGGCCGGCCTTCCTCCTGAGGATCGAGCGCGCGAGACCGTAGCGGTAGAACGTCCCGATCGGGTCGGGAATCCCGTCGAGGACCCGGTCGATGGCGGCGTCGTCCGTGGGCTCGACCGACGAGGCGATCGCGGAGAGCGCCTTCGCGCCCTGGTCGCGCGCCCGCGACGTCGGCCCGAAGCATCCGGTGCACGGCATGTTCCCGCCGATGCAGGGCGCCTCGCAGCCGCCGCGCGTGGCGGGCCCCATGCAGACGATCCCCTGCGCGAGGAAGCACGTCGCGGGGTCGAGCGCCACGCGATGCGGGCGCCGGAACTCCTGGTAGGAGAGATCCGTCGGCTTCGAGTCCTTCCGGGGGCACGACTCGCAGAGCGCGACGTCGGGGGCCAGGACCGATCCTCGTGGCGGCAGGGTCCCGGCGAGCAGCGCCCGGACGGCCTCGCCGAGGAGCTTCGGGGTCGGCGGGCAGCCCGGAAGGGAGTAGTCCACCGGCACCAGCTGATCGAGGGAGCGGACGACGTTGTGGAGGTCGGGCAACGTCACGCGGAAGCCGCCCTCGCGGTGGTCGGACCGCGGGCGGACCCCCTCGGCGTTGTTCGTCGAGGGGGAGTCGTCGTACACCCCGCGCAGGATCTCCTCCCTGGAGAACTGGTTCGCGAGGCCGGGGATGCCGCCCTGGTGCGCGCAGGAGCCGTAGGCGATGAGGATCCGGCTCTTCCTCCTCAGGAGCCGCGCCATCTCCTCGTGCTCGGAGGTCCGGATCGCGCCGTTCAGGAACGTCGCCGTGATCGACCCGTCGGCGAGCGATTCGACGTCCTTCTTCTTGAAGTCCATCGCCACCGGCCAGAGCACGAACTCGACGGCGTCGAGGAGTCCGAGGATCCCCTCGGCGAGGTCCACGGCCGATTCCTCGCATCCGCCGCAGGAGGCGCACCAGTAGAAGGCGATCTTCGGCTTCTCAGGCATGGGCGGAGACCTCCTCGTCCCACTCGGCGGCGCGGCCGGGCAGGTCCAGGGGACCGAGCCTGCGGACCTCCTCGACCATCTCGTTGACGACTCGCCGCACCTTCTCCCCCTCGGCTGCGGAGATCCACTCGAGGCGGCAGCGCGCCTCCTCGATCCCCATCTCCCGGAGCACCCGGCGGATCATCCGGAATCGCCGGAGGGCCTTGTAATTCCCCTCGATGTAGTGGCAGTCGCCGGGGTGGCATCCGCCGATGAGCACGCCGTCGGCGCCGCGGGCGAACGCGTCGTAGACGAACTGCGGGTCCATCCGGCCCGAGCACATGACGCGCACGACGCGGGTGTTGGGCGCGTACTTCATCCGGGACACGCCCGCGAGGTCGGCGGCCGTGTAGGTGCACCAGTTGCAGAAGAACGCCACGATCCGCGGTTCCCAGGGTTCAGGCATGGACGAGGACCCCCTCGATCTCGCCGAAGATCTGATCGTCTTCGAACAGGTTCTGTCGAATCGCGCCGGAAGGGCAGGCGGCGACGCAGGTCCCGCACCCCTTGCACAGTGCCCCGTTGACGGCGGCCTTGCCGCGCTCCCGATCGTGCGAGATCGCGGTGTAGGGACAGAGCGCGACGCAGGTCTTGCATCCCGAGCAGGCCTCGTCGACGACGCATGCCGTGTTCGGCTCCAGCTCGACGCGGCCCGCGTCGACGAGCGCGAGAGCCGCGGCGGCGGCGGCTCCCGCCTGCGCCACCGTGTCGGGGATGTCCTTCGGCCCCTGGCAGCAGCCGGCGAGGAAGATCCCCTCGGTGAAGGTCTCGACGGGAGCGAGCTTGGGGTGCCGCTCCATGAAGAAACCCTCGTTGGAGCATCCGATGTTGAGGACTCGCCTCACCTCCTGCGCGTCGTGGGCGGGCTCGAGGCCCACGGCGAGCACGACCATGTCCACAGGGATGCGGCGGACGAAGCCCGCGAGGGTGTCCTCGACGCGGATGACGAGCCTTCCCTCCTCCTCCGGAGTCATGGTCCAGTCCGTGATCTCCGCCACGCGTCCGCGGATGAAGTTGACGCCTTCCTCCCGGAGCCTGTCGAAGAACTCCTCGTATCCCTTCCCGGCCGCGCGGATGTCGATGTAGAAGTTGTAGACCTGGGCCCCCGTGTGCTCCTTGAGGAGGTGCGCGAGCTTGAGGGAGTACATGCAGCAGACGCGGGAGCACCAGCGGTTGGTCTTCTGGTCGCGGGAGCCGACGCAGTGGATGATCCCGATCGATCGCGGTGTCGATCCGTTCTTGAGCCGCACCTCTCCGAGCGTCGGGCCGGAGGAGTTGACCATTCTCTCGACCTGCAGGGAGGTGTAGACGTCGTCGTAGACCCCGAGGCCGTACTGCGGGATCCGCGCGGCGTCGAAGGTCTCGAAGCCGGTCGCGACGACGATCGCGCCCACCTCGATCTCCCGGATCTCCTCCTTCTGGTCGAAGACGATCGCGTCCCGGTCGCAGGCCTCGACGCAGGTGCTCTTGCACTTTCCGGTCTTGACGCGGATGCAGCTCGCGGGGTCGACGACGACCACCTGGGGCGTGGCCTGGGGGAACGGGATGTAGATCGGCTTGCGCTTCCCGAGCCCCGCGTTGAACTCGTCGGGGACGCGCCCTTCCTTGTACACGCAGGCGTCGATGCACTCCAGGCAGCCCACGCAGAGGTCCTCGCGGACATACCGCGGGCGGCGGCGGACGACGACCTTGAAGTTGCCGACGTACCCGGAGACGCTCGTCACGTCCGAGTAGGTCCAGAGCGTGATGTTGGGATGGGCCTTCACGGAGGACATCTTCGGCGTGAGAATGCACGCGGCGCAGTCCAGGGTCGGGAAGGTCTTGTCGAACCTCGCCATGTGCCCGCCGATCGTGGGCTCCCGCTCGACGAGGTAGACCCTCTTGCCGGCGTCGGCCAGCGTGAGCGCGGCGTGAATGCCGGCGATCCCTCCCCCGACGACGAGCACGTCGGGGTGCACGGGGACCTCGGTCTTCTCGAGGGCCCTGTGGAAGCGGACCCTGCGCACCGCGGCGCGGACGAGGTCCACGGCCTTCTCGGTGGCGGCGTCGGCGTCCTCGTGCACCCAGGAGTCGTGCTCGCGAAGGTTGACCATCTGGAAGAAATACGGATTCAGGCCGCCGCGCTCCGTGGCCTTCCGGAAGGTCTCCTCGTGCAGCAGGGGAGAGCAGGACGCGACGACGATCCGGTTCAGCGCGTGCTCCCGGATGTCCTGCTGGATCATCTCCTGCCCCGGGTCGGAGCACATGTACTTGGAGTCGCGGGACACGACGACTCCCGGGAGGAGCGCGGCGGCCTCGGCGACGGCCGCGACCCGGACCTTCCCCGCGATGTTCGATCCGCAGTGGCAGACGTAGACCCCGATCCTGGGTTCGTCGGCACGGTGTTCCACGAAGCTCCTCTCCTCCTTCGCCCTAGCCCGCCGTGGCGAGGCTGCGCGAAGCGAGCGCGGCGTGCGCCGAGACGATGTTGCGGTGGAGACCCAGCGACTTCTCCGAGTGCCCGAAGGCGAGGCCGAGAAGCTGCGTGAAGTAGACCGTCGGGACGGAGACCTTCTCGCAGGTCCGGGCGATCTTGTCCTGGTACGAGTCGAGATTGAAATGGCAGAGCGGGCACAGCGTGGCGATGACATCGGCGCCCCGCTTCTTGGCCTCTCGGATCAGGAACCACGCGAGACGCACGCCGACGTCGGGCTGCGTGCCGGTGAGGCTCCCGCCGCAGCACTTGGTCTTGAGGGGATAGCGGACGACCTTGGCCCCCGCCGCCTCCAGCAGCCGGTCCATGAGCACCGGGTAGGTCTGGTGATCGAAGGTGGAGTACGGCCGGACGACCTGGCAGCCGTAGTACGGCGCCACGGCGAGCCCGTCGAGGGGGCGCTTCACCTTCGCCCGAACGGCGTCGAGGCCGACGTCGTTGACGAGCACGTCCAGGGGATGGCGGACACGGACGTTCCCCTCGTACCGGAGCCCCGCGGCCTGAAGCCCCCGCCGCACGCGCTCGTCGAGATGGGGGTGGTTCCGGATGTACCGCTTGGTCTTCTCCAGAACGAGATAGCAGGCGGCGCAGGGCGCGACGAGGTCCATGCGGAGCGGCTCGGCGAGCGCGAGGTTCCGCGCCGCGAGCGCGAATGCCGCGGAGTTGTGCACGGAGCTGTAGGAGGTGGCCCCGCAGCAGTTCCAGTCCTCGATCTCGTGGAGCTCCACGCCGAGCGTCCGGAAGACCGAGAGGAGGGACTCCTCGTACGCCTTTCCGGTTCCCTTGAGAGAGCAGCCGGGGTAGTACGCGTATCTCATTTCGCCATCCCTTTCTCGGCCTCGGCGGCCTCGAGGAGCCGCTGCAGCTCCCGCGTTTGGCGGATGGAGTCCGCCCGGAACGACATCCGGCCGGTGCGGAGCAGGTTGAGGCCGAGGCGGGCCATGCCCAGGATCTTGAGGATGTTCGTGCGCCAGAACAGGCGAATGACGAGCCAGCTCTCCGTCGAGCGGCCGCGCTTGAGGACGAGCTTGTAGAACTCCTGGGCGAGGACGGGGATGGAGAAGCCCTTCGGGTAGACCTTCTCCCGGATCGCCCTCTGCTTGAGCGCGTACATGATGTTCGTGATCTGGATCTCCTTGGGGCACTCGACGGTGCAGGCGTAGCAGGAGGTGCAGAGCCAGATCGTCTGGCATCGCAGCGCCTCGTCCTTGAAGCCCGATCGGGTCAAGGCGATGACGCGGCGCGGCGTGTAGTCCATGAACGTGCTGACGAGGCACGCCGCGGAGCAGGTGCCGCACTGGAAGCAGCTCGGCAGGTTCTCGCACCCCGGGATCGCGGCGATCTCGCGGGCGAAGTTGGGGTCGCGTTCCGCCTCGTACTTGATCGTCTGCCGGACCGGTTTCATGGGGCTCCTCCCACCCGGGGCATGCTCTGGTACGCCTATAGGAACAGTAGGGTATTGGGCTCGGTGTTTCTTCGGGCCCGAAGGCCGGCTGGATCGTCCGCGTTACGCATCGGGGTTTCGTCCGTGGGCCGTATGGGTGTTCACGCTAGCATAGCCGCGCGGGGACCGCACGCCTGGCAGGGCGCCTCCTCGTTTGACACCCCGGAGCGAGGGTCCTAGACTCGCGCTCGCCCCACGGGAGGAGACGTGCCCGATCGCATCTTCGTGGAAGGGATCAAGTTCCACGGCTACCACGGCTTGACGCGCCTCGAGCGCCAGGTGGGGGTGCGGCTGTCCGTGGACGTGATCCTCGAGAGGGACCTCGGGCAATCGAGCCGCTCGGACCGGATCTCGGAGACGGTCGACTACCGGAAGGTGCACGCTCGGGTGCTGGAGATCGGCCGGGGGCGATCCCACAAGCTCCTCGAGTCGTTCGCGGCGGAGGTCCTCGACGCCCTGATCGGCGAGTTCGAGGCGGTGTCGGTGACGGTGCGGGTCCGCAAGGAGACGCCCGTGCTCGACGGGATCGTGGACGCCGTCGGCGTGGAGATGACGCGGCGCCGCGGCGGGGAGATCCCGCGTTGAAGGTGCGGCGGGCGTTCGAGTTCGAGGCGGCGCACCGGCTGCCGCGCCACCCGGGGGCGTGCCGGCGCATGCACGGGCACTCGTACCGGCTCGTCGTGACGGTCGATCGCCCGGTGGACCCTGCGAGCGGCATGGCCATCGATTTCGGCGATCTCAAGGAGATCGTGCGGCGCGAGGCCGTGTCGAAGCTCGACCACCGCGACGTCGGCGAGATCCTGGAGAACCCGACGGCGGAGGCGATGGCCGTGTGGGTCTGGCAACAGCTCGTCGGCGCCCTGCCGGGGCTCTGCGAGGTCGAGATCTTCGAGACGAGGAGCTGCTCGGTCGTGTACCGGGGGGAGTGACGATGGACGCCGAACGGATGGAGCGGGCGGTCCGCCTGTTCCTGGAGGGGATCGGGGAGACGTCTCCCGGAGACGAACTCGAGGAAACCCCCCGGCGCGTCGCGAAGGCCTGGGCCGAGGACCTCGTCTCGGGCTACGGGCGCGACCCGGCGGCCGAGCTGTCGTGGGTCCCGGCTCCCGCCGGAGCCGGGCCGGTTCTCGTCCGCGACGTTCGCTTCGCGTCGGTCTGCGCGCACCACCTGCTCCCGTTCGTCGGCCGGGCGCACGTCACCTACCTTCCCTCGCGGCGGCTCGCCGGTCTCAGCAAGATCGGGCGGGTGGTCGACGTGCTGGCCCGCCGCCTGCAGATCCAGGAGCGCCTGACGAGGGAGATCGCGGACGTCCTGGCGCACGTCCTGGAGCCCCGCGGCGTCCTCGTCGTCCTCGAGGCGGAGCACACGTGCATGACGCTCCGGGGGGTGCGCAAGGAGGGGAGCCGCCTGGTCACGCTCGCCTCCTCCGGCATCTTCGACGCCGACCCGGTAGCGCGAGGGGAGATCCTCACGCTCCTCGGGCGCGGGGCGGGGTCGTTTCCCACGGGGGCGTGACCATGCGGGTCCTCGCGGCCCCGGCGAGGGCCTTCCTGGCGGCGGCGTTCGTCGCCTTCCCGGTCGGATCCGTCCCCCCCGGCGACGAGCGGGCCTCCTCGGTGCTGGCCTCGGGGGAGGTCGAGCCCGTCCTCAGGATCGGCCTCGAGGCGCGGCACCGCATCGCGCTCGATTCGGGAGGGCCGTACCGAATCGTGGATCCGGAGTCGGGAGCCGCGGTGTGGCGGGAGACGTACTCCGGGGAGACTCTCGCGATCGCGGAGGGGGGCCCCGAGGGGGAGCCGCCCTCGGTCTACCGGATCCAGGCCGGGGCGTTCTCGACCGAGGAGTCGGCGGAGGCGGAGCGCCGGCGTCTCGAGCAGGTCTACGGGGAGCCGGCGATCGTCCGCAGGAACCCGGATCGCGGCTCCTTCCGCGTGAGGCTCGGGCTCGCGACTTCGCGCGAGGAGCTCTCCCCGCTGCTCGCCCGCGTTCGCCGGGACGGGATGGCCTCCGCGTGGGTCGCGGAGGAGGCGGTGGAGGAGAAGGCGGGGGTCTCGATCCGTCTCGTGGACCGATCCTTCGAGAGCCTCGTGACCGGGGCGAGGCGGCTCGCGGTTCTTCCCTCTCCGGGAGCTTTCGTGTCGGTGGACGGCAAGAGATACCGGGGAACGATCGAGATCCGGGTGACCCCGGCCGGGCACGTCCGCGCCGTCAACTGGATCGGCCTCGAGGCGTACCTGCGCGGGGTGGTCCCGGCCGAGATGGGGCCGGAGGTGTGGCCGCAGATCGAGGCGCTGAAGGCGCAGGCGGTGGCGGCGCGGACCTACGCCTGGCGGAACCGTGGCCGGTTCGACGAGGAAGGGTTCGACGTCTGCGCGACGCCTCGCTGCCAGGTCTACGGCGGAGCTTCCGCGGAGCATCCGCTGACGGACCGCGCCGTCGCCGCGACGCGGGGCGAGATCGTGGTGTTCGACGGGGAGCCGATCTCGGCGCTGTACACCGCGACGTGCGGGGGGCACACGGAGGACGCGTCGGAAGTCTTTCCGGAGGAAGACGCACCGTACCTGAAGGGCGTGCCGTGCCGGGCCGAGGGGGCCCAGGCCGCCTCCCTCTTGACGGAGCTCTCCGGCCGTCCGCCCTTCGCGAGCGTGAGGGGCGAGGAGGACGCGGGACGCGACCTGGCCCTCCTCGTCGCCTCCGGTGTCCTCGGTCCAGGCGGGTCGGCGCCCGGGACGGCGGCGCAGGCGGGCTCGGCGGAGATCCGCGCAGCGACCACCGCCCTCGCGGCCCTCGCCGGGATCCCGGCGCCGCGGGGGGGGCCCCCGGACGCCGCCACGCTCGCGAGCGCTCTCCGGGCGATCGTCGAGGATCTCGGATGGGGCGAGCGGCTCGGCCTGCTCCTGAGCGACGCCGACGTCGAGGCGCTTCTGCGGGACGACCCGGAGCGCGCGTCGCTCGCGCCGCCGGAGGCGCGGGCGGTGGCGTACCTGGCCTCGCTGGGGGCGCTGCGACCGGGCGCCGACGGCAGGTTCCGGGCCGGGGCGCCTCCGACATGGGCCCGGCTCGCCCCGGTGCTGGTGCGGATCGGCGACAGCTACGAGGCGTTCGGGCTTCGCGAAGGGGTCGCGGGTGCGCCGGCGGGCGACGGCCGCCTGCGGGTGATCTCCGGGAGGTCGGAGTCGGTCCTCCGGATGGCGGCCTCGCCGCACCTGTTCTCCACGAGCGGAGGCCGCGCGGTCTCCAGCGGGGGGCTCGTCCTCTGGCCGGGGGATCGGATCCGGTTCCGGACGGACCGCGCGGGCCGCGTGGACTTCGTCGAGCTGTGCCCTCCCGTGAAAGGGGCCTCGGACGATCGGAGCGCGGCGGTCCACTCGTGGGAGGTTCGCAAGACCCGCGACGAGCTGGAGCAGTCGCTCGGACGCCGCTTCTCCATCGGCGAGCCGCGGTCGTTCCGCGTGCTGCGCCGCGGCGTGTCGGGCCGGATCGTCGAGATGGAGATCACGGGCGGCGAAGGGGCGGTGATCCTCCGGGGCTTCGATGTCCGGACGGCGCTCGACCTGCGGGAGAGCCTGGTGTCGCTCGAGATCCAGCGGGACCCGGAGGGGAACCTCGAGGCGGTCGTCTTCGCGGGGAAGGGGTGGGGGCACGGGGTCGGCCTTTGCCAGGTCGGGGCCTACGGCATGGCGGTCCGGGGCGCGACGTACCGCGGGATTTTGGGCCATTACTACCGGGGGACCGAGGTTCGGCCCCTGGCGGTCGAAGGCCCCGCCGGCCCATGACTGGGAATCGGACCTCCAGGAACCTATATTCCCGTTGCGGGAGAACTGGCGTCCCCCACACCGATTCGGGGGCGCAAGGGGTCGGGGCGAGCGGGACCATCATCGGGACGGCACCCCCGGAGCGCGCGGCGCGAACGGGGGGCGGGATGGAGCATCATGGGTGCCTGGCTCAGCTACGCAGGCCTCGCCGTTCTGGCGGCGACGGCCTGGCTCCTCCTCGCGGGAACCGCCGGGTGGGTTTCACAGGAGGTCGCGGACCCGTGCATCCCGCGGGGCGCGACCCTCGGACTGGCGATGGTCGGCCTGGGTCTCCTCCTGCGGTTGCTCGCCCCCGTCGGCAGGGGGCTCGCCCGCGGCCGCTGCGAGCGCTGCGGGGCGCCGACGGACCTCGGCCAGACGCTCTGCCGGGATCACCTGAAGGTGAGCCTGGACCAGATGCGGGACCGGACGAGGGAGGTCCTGCTCCGCCGGGCCGGCCCCCGCGGATCCGCCTGATCGCCGTCGTCGGCCCCACCGGAACGGGGAAGTCCGCGCTGGCCCTTCGCGTCGCGGAGATCCTGGGGGGAGAGATCGTCGGCTGCGATGCGGTCCAGGTCTACCGCGGATTCGACGTGGCCACGGCCAAGCCCGCCCAGGACGAGCGCCGCAGGGTGCCGCACCACCTGATCGACGTCGCCGATCCCCGGATCGATTTCTCGCTCGCCGACTACGCGGACCTCGCCAGGCGCGCGATCGAGGGGATCGCGGCCCGGGGGCGGGTGCCGGTCGTGGCGGGGGGGACCGGGCTCTACCTGCGAGGGCTCCTCCGCGGCGTGGTGCCCGCACCCCGGCGGAGCGAGGCGCTGCGGGCTCGCCTCCGGGGGATGGCGGAGCGGTACGGGTCTCCGCGCCTGCACCGCTGGCTGCGCCGGCTCGACCCGGGTTCCGCCGCGAGGCTCCCCCCGCGCGACGTCCAGCGGATCGTGCGCGCCCTGGAGATCGCGATCGAGGGGGGGAGATCCTGGAGCGAGCGTCTCCTCGCGGAAGGGACCTGGGCGTCGGGGGCGGAGCGCTTCGACGCGCTGAAGATCGGACTCGACGTCGAGGCGCGGGCGCTCGCGGGCCGTCTCGACGCCCGCGTCGACCGGTTCTTCCGGGACGGTCTCGCGAAGGAGGTCCGGGGCCTTCTGGAGGAAGGCGTGCCGGTCACGGCGAACGCCTTCAAGGCGATCGGCTATCGGGAGGTGCTCCGGGCCGTGCTTTCCGGAGCCGACCCTGAGTCCGCGAGGGAAGAGGTCCGCCGCAACACGAGGCGGTACGCGAAAAGGCAGCGCACCTGGTTCCGGAAGGAGCCGGGGATCGTCTGGCTCGACGCCTCCGGCGACGAAGGCGCGCTCGCGGGCGAGGCGGTGCGGCTCTTTCGGGCGGGCGGACGATCGCGGGCCTGACGACGCCCGGAGGGCGCGGATCGCGTGCTATACTCCTTCGGAATCGACGGGATCCGGAGGGCGCGATGGGCGACGACGGGGGCAACCTCCAGAACGACTTCTTCAATCACGCGAGGAAGGATCGCCGGGCCGTGACGATCTTCCTGCTCAACGGCAAGAGGCTGACAGGGCGCATCAAGGGATTCGACAAGTTCACGCTGATGCTCGACGGACCGCAGGGCGAGCTGATGGTCTTCAAGCACGCGATCTCGAGCGTGAGCGCGTCGTCGGACGGCGAGGCATGGGCCCACGCCGACGACGAGGCGGTTCCCCGGGACGAGGCCGCGAGCCGATCGGACCGGCCCGCGGCCGGGAAGTCCTGAGCCGGAGCCTCAGCGCCGGAAGAACCCCTTCCTCTCACCTTCCCCGTTCGAGGGGCCCGCGGCGGGGGCGCCGGCGGTGAGCTCGCGGACCCGGGCGGTCAGCCGCTCGATCTTGGCCTCGTACTCCTGGCGCACCAGCTGGATCTGGCGGGTGAGCCGCTCGTTCTCCGCCTTCAGCGAGACGACCTCCTCCGCCGGCGAGGCCGCGCCGGACCGGCCCGCGATCTCGGCGCGCAGGCGCCCGATCTCCGAGTCCCGGTCCTCGATCTCGTGTCGATAGCGCTCCTGGAGGTCGTCGTAGAGCTTCCGGATCTCCTGCAGCTCCACGATCCTGGAGAAGTCGCTCAACGGTTCGGCCATGGCGGATCCTTCCTCGGCACCCTTGTGCTCGGACGCGAACAGGAACTTCCGGAGCATCAGATCGAGATCGTTCGAGCGGGCGCTCGCCGCGAGGGCGCACTCCTTCGTGACCACGCCGTTCAGCACGAGCGCCGCCAGGGACTGGTTCATGGACTGCATCCTGTGGTAGGCGACGGAGCTCTCGATCTCCTCCTCCATCGCCTCGAGGTTCCCCTCCGTGATGAGCTTCGAGATCCTCGGCGTCTGGCGCAGGATCTCGACGGCCGCGACGAGCCCCTCGCCGTCGCGCCGCTCGACCAGCTTCATCGAGACGACCGCCTGGAGCACGAGGGCGAGCTGCTGGCGGATCTGGCGGTGGTGCCCCTCGGGAAACATGTCGACGATGCGGTCGATCGTCTGGGCGGCGCTGTTCGTGTGCAGGGTCGAGAAGATCAGATGCCCGGTCTCGGCCGCCGTCAGCACCGTCTGCACGGTCGTGAGATCGCGCATCTCGCCGACCATGATCACGTCGGGATCCTGCCGGAGGACGTTGCGGAGGGCTTCCGAGAAGCTCGGCGTGTCGGTGCCGACCTCGCGCTGCGTGATCGCGCCGAGGTTGTCGCGGAGCAGGAACTCGATCGGGTCCTCGATCGTCACGATGTGCGCGAGGCGCGTGTTGGCGATGAGGCGCAGGAGCGCCGCGAGGGTGGAGGACTTTCCGGATCCCGTGGGCCCCGTGATGAGCACGAGCCCCTGCGGGAGCTGCGCGAACTCCGCGAGGACCGGAGGCAGTCCCCAGTCCTCGATCGTCGGGAAATCGAAGGGCACGCGGCGGAAGATCGCGGACCGGGTTCCCCTCTGCTGGAAGACGGAGGCGCGGAAGCGGGAGACGCCGGGAAGGCTGTAGCCGAAGTCGACCGCCATCCGCTCCTCGAGGGTGCGCGTCTGCGCGTCGGTCAGGATCGACGCGATCATCTCCCGGATGAGGTCCGGCTGGAGCGGGTCGGTCTTGAGGGGCAGGAGCTTCCCGTAGACCCGGACGAGCGGCGGCCTCATCGGCTTGATGTGGAGGTCCGAGGCCTGCTGCTTCACCATGAACCGGAGCAGGTCGTCGATCTTCATCGTCTCGGAAATGGCGGATCCCTCCTCCGGCGTCCCGCGGCCGCGCCGCCTTCAACATAAAAGCCGGTCCTCGCCGAGTCAATCGAAAAAGGGAGGCCCGCGTTTGACCGCGCGGGGGGGGTGGGCTATAACGCCGCCGCCGTCTCCCCGGGTATCGTCGGGGCCCCAGAGGGGCGCGGCGGGAGGATCGGATGGCTGGCGTCGCGCCGAGGCTCGATCTCGACGCGGAGTCGCGGCGGGCGCTGGAGTTCGATGCCGTCCTCGATGCCGTGGCGGGGCATGCGGTCACGGGGATAGGCGCTTCGCGGGTTCGGGCGCTCGAGCCTGTCGCGGACGCCGCGGCGCTCCGGGCGGCCCACGGAGCGGTCGAGGAGGCGTCCCGGCACGTCGCCCGCCTGGGGCGGCTGCTCCCGGGGGGCCTTCCGGATCCGGAGCCGGCCCTTCGCGCCCTGGCGGTCGAGGGTCTCGCCGTCGAGGCCCTCGCGCTCCGGGATCTGGCCTCGGTGCTCCACGCCGCGGCGGATGTCCGCGCCGCCCTCTCGCGGCTGCCCGCCGACGAGTACCCGGCCCTTCGCGCCCTGGGGGCGTCGGTGCCGGACCTGCGCTCGGAGGCGGGCCTGGTGCTCGCCGGCATCGGACCCGAGGGGAGGCTCGCGGACGACGCGAGTCCCGAGCTGCGGCGCATCCGGCGCGCGATCGCGCGCGTCGGCGAGCATCTGCGCCGCATGCTGGAGTCTCGCCTGCGCGAGCCGGGCGCCGAGGCGGTGATCCGGGACGAGTTCGTGACCCAGCGGAACGGGAGGTTCGTGATCCCCGTCCGGGCGGACGCGCCCAGGGCCGTGAGGGGGATCGTGCACGCCGCGTCCTCGTCCGGCGCGACGCTGTTCGTCGAGCCCCTCGACTCCGTGGAGCCGAACAACGAGCTGGTCCGGCTGACCGAGGAGGAGACGGCGGAGAGCGGGCGCGTGCTCGAGGGGTGGGCGCGGCGGCTCCGGGACCGAGGGGAGGAGGTGTTCCGGGCCGTCGAGCGGCTCTCGGAGGCGGACTCGCTGCAGGCGCGGGCCCTGTTCGCCGCCGCGACGGGAGCGGTGCGGCCCGAGGTCGAAGAGGGGCGACCGCTGCTGCTCCGGGACGCGCGGCACCCGCTCCTCGAGCGCCGGCTGCGCGAGCAGGGGAAGGACTGCGTGCCCGTCTCCTTCGCGCTCGACCCGGCGGACCAGGTCCTCGTCGTGTCGGGGCCGAACGCCGGCGGGAAGACGGTCGCGCTGAAAACCTTCGGCCTCGCCGCGCTGATGGCGCACGCGGGGCTCCCCGTGCTGGCGGCGGAGGCGAGGCTCCCGCTCTTCCGCCAGGCCCGGGCGGACATCGGGGACCACCAGTCGATCGAGGCCGACCTCTCGACTTTCACGGCTCACGTGAAGGCGGTGGGGAGCTTCCTCGCGGGGCTCGCGCCTCCCGCACTCCTGCTGTTCGACGAGATCGGGACCGGCACCGAGCCGACCGAGGGGGGATCGCTGGCGCAGGCCGTTCTCGAGAAGCTGCGGCGGTCCGGCGTGACGGCGGTCGCGACGACGCACCTGGCCGCCCTGAAGGCGTGGGCCTTCACGACCCCGGGCGCCGCGAGCGCGGCGATGGAATTCGACGAGGAGACGCTGCGGCCGACGTTCCGGATCCTGATGGGAGCGGCGGGCGTGTCGGCGGGGATCGAGATCGCCTCGCGCCTCGGCCTTTCGGGGGAGATCGTCGCGCGAGCGCGCGCCCTGATGGGGGAAGGAGGACGCCGCGCCGAGTCGTTCCTCGCGAGGATCCGGGACCTGACGGCGGAGATCGAGGAGCGCCGCTCGGCGCTCGTCGCCGACGGGGAGGCGCTGAGGGAGGAGCGGAGGAGGATCGCGGCGCGCGCCGAGGCCGACGCGGAGAGGATTCGGCGAGAGGCCGCCCGCGAGCTCGAGGAGGCGCTTGCGGAGTTCCGCGAGCAGAGCTTGAGGGAGATCCGGGCGATCCGGGACAGGCGGGAGCGGCTGCGAGCCGAGAAGGACCAGGTGCGGTCCGAGATGCGGCTGCGCGCGGAGCTGTCGAGAAAGGTCGGCCGGCTCGCGCCGCCGGCAGCGGACGGGCCCCCGGCCCTCTCCGGGCCGTTCGAGCCCAGGCGGGGAGCGCCGGTCCTCGTGCGCTCCCTCGACCGGGAGGGAATCGTCGCCGACGTGAAGGGGGAGAGAGTCGAGGTGCGGTTCGGGAGCGTGGGGCTGACCGTGCGGAGGAGCGACCTGCGGCCCGCCGGGGAGGCGGCGAAGGAGGGGGCTCGGGGCGCGGGCTCCCCTCGGCCCGCGGGCGCGGCGAGGGGACCCGGCCTCGACGACGACGTCCCGCTCGAGATCGTCGTGATCGGCAAGACCGTGGACGAGGCGCTGCCGGAGATCGACCGTTTCCTCGACCGGGCCGCGATGGCCGGGAGGAACGAGGTCCGGATCGTCCACGGCCACGGGACGGGAAGGCTGCGCTCGGCGGTGCGCCGGTTCCTCGCGGGCCACGCGCACGTCGCCTCGCACCGGCCGGGTGCGCCGCGCGAGGGGGGCGACGGGGCGACGGTCGTGGAGGTGCGCTGAGGCCGGCGCCCTCAGGGCTCCCGGAACACGTCCGACCAGTACGCGAGGTCCTCGTCGCCGCGGGGCTTCTCGTCCGCTCGCCCGGCCAGGAGGCGCTCCCGGAAGCGGTCGCATCTCTCGACCCGCGCGCCCAGGTGACGGCAGCGCTCGGCCAGGGCGCGATCGTTCGTGACGACCGTGAATCCCCTCCGGTCCGCCTCCGCGCGGAGCCTCTCGAGGATCAGGTCGTCCGCGGCGCGGCCCGGTCCCGCGTAGAGCGCGTCGCTCCCCGCCGAGGCGCCGGCGGGGGCGGAGCCGTCGAAGACGACGAGGATGCTCCGCCGATCGCGGAGCGCGAGGCGGGCGATCTCCCGCCCGAGGAGCCGGCGCTCCTCGTCGGTGCGGGAGCGACCCGGCCAGGAGCCGAGCAGGTTGTCGCCGTCCACGATCCTGGGCACGGCGATCCCTTCACCCCTGGAAGAGGCCGCGGAGGATCCCCTCCGAGGGCGGCTCCGGGACGACGTTTCCCATCTCCTCGGCGGCCGCGGCGGCTTCGCGGCTCGACGGGTCCCAGCGGAGCGCCTCCCGGAACAGCCCGGCGGCCTCGGCCTTGCGCCCCGTCTTCCGGCACAGCTGCCCGAGCGCGAGATAGGCGGACGTCAGCGAGGGATCGATCGCCAGGGCGGCGATCAGGTGGCGCTCCGCCTCCTGCCGTCGGCGGGGCAGCCTGGCGAGGGCGACCGCGTACTCGAGATGGTGGGCCGCGACCGTGTCGTCGAGGCGCACGGCATTCTCGAGGAACGTGAGGGCCTCCGTATAGTGCCGCCGGTCGGCGAGCTGCTTCCCCTTCAGATAGTTCTGCCTCGCGATGTGCGCCTGGTCCGAGGCCGCGCGGACCGCCGCCGCGCGCTCGGGCGACGCGACGGCGATCTGCTGGTCGTACTCCGCCCGCTGCGCCGGGTTCCCCAGCGTGTTGTACGCCTCGGTGACCTTGGTGAAGTACCGCTCGACGCGGCCGAGGAGATCCTGGAGCGGCCCGGACCGGAACCGGTCGGGGTGGTAGCGGCGGGCGAGGGCGTAGTAGGCGTCGCGGATCCGGTCGCGTGGGGCCCCCTGGCTCAGCCCGAGCACCCCATAGTAGTCCGCGTCGAGCGCGATCGCCAGCCGGGACTCGACCTCCTCGCGTGAGAGCGGCGCGTCCGCCGCGACCGACGACATGTCGGCGATCCGGCTGCCTCCCGGATCGAGGATCCCCGCGAGCAGGAGGCCGTAGATGGCGCGCAGGGTCCTCTCCTCTCCCGCCGGAGAGGACCGGGCGATCTCCGCGACCGACCGGGAGCCGTCGGCCCGGGCGAGAACGTCGCTCGTCGCCTCGTCGAGATCGAGGGAGTGCCGGAGCTCGCCGCCTTGCGGGGCCGGGAGGGGGCGGAGGTCCGGGCGGCCGATGCGCGCGCGCACCGTCTCGAGGGAGGAGGGATAACGCTTGGCGTGCGAGAGGATGGCCGCCACCGGGGAGATCCGGACGGTCGTCTCCCCCTCGAGGTTCGGCTGCCCCTCGGAGAACTCGATCCTCCCGTCCGGCCACTCGAGGCACGAGGAGAGGAGCGTCTCGACGTGCCGCTGCATCGCGGCGCGCAGCGCCTCGGGCGCCGCGAAGCTCTTCTCGAGCACGACGACGGAGATCCCCGACCGGCGGGTCTTCGCCTCGCAGTCGGCCGCGACCCGGTCGGAGGGGGAGAGATCGCCGGACCGGACCAGAACCTCGGCGAACTGCTCCTCGAGCAGGTTCGAGGCCGCGAACGTCAGCCAGCCGCGCTCCATGCAGAACAGGCGCCGGAGCTTCCCCCGCGTGGCGGTCACGATCCCCGACCCCCGCTCCCGGGCGACCCGGGTGAGGGTGGCCGCGAGGTCCGAGAACGGTCGGCCGGTCCCCGTCATCGCCGGTCTTCGGACGAGATCTCCGCCGCGAAGCGACGGCAGAGATCCGTGAGGTCCGCGCTGAAGGCGAACCGGAGCGCGGGATCGAGGTCGTCCCCCTCCCCGAGACGCTCGAGCGCGTTCTGGAGCGCCCCGAACCCCCTCTCGCGCTCGAGGAACGCCACGAAGGCGAGGGCGGCCGGGTAGGAGAGCTCCTCCCGGCGCGTCCAGGAGGAGGGGTCCGCTCCCGCGATCGCCGCGGCGACGCGCGCGCGGTCCTCGCGCCCGATCGTCCGGCCCTCGAACCTCTGGGCGAGCCCCTCTTGGAGCCAGCGCGGGCAGTTGCCGCGTGTCTTCGAGTGGACGACGGCGTGGGTCAGCTCGTGAGTCAGGATCGCCTGGGCGCGCGGATCGAGGCGGCGGATCCCGCCGAGCGGAACCCGGATCTTCCCGTCGTAGATCCCCCCGACCCTCTCCGGCGCCTGGGTCACGTCGCGGAACTCGCGGTTGGGATAGAGGAGCACCGTGATCGGCTGGGGCGCGCCGTGGCGGAAGGCGTCGGAGAGGTCCCGGTAGCGGTCCTCCAGCCATCTCGCGATCTCCGCCGCCAGGTCGGGATCGAGGTCCCCGTCGTGCCGGAGATTGAAGTGGGGCGTGGCCGAGAACGTGTAGCCGCGCCCGGCCTGGAGCTCCCGCTCGGCCTTGACGATCTTCTCCCGGAGCCGGTCGTTCGGCGCCAGCCGGAACGCTTCGCTCCAGGCCCGGAGCGCTCCGTCCACGTCCTCCTGCCGGTTCCGGAGATCGCCGAAGATCTCGAGGAGGCCGGAGCTCTCCGGCTCCGCGGCCAGCCCGTCCAGGACGACCGAGAGCGCCGACTCGTCCCGTCCGAGGCGGATCTCCGCGAGGGCCAGCCCCACCCGCGCGTCGTTCGAGGAGGGGACCAGGTCCAGCGCCGCCCGGAAGAAGGAGGCGGCGGACTCGAAGTCGCTCGCCCGGAGCGCAGCCGAGCCCTTCTCGAGCTTCGCCGCGGCCTCTTCCTCCCGGCCGGGCGCGCCCGTGGTCGGGAGCGCGACCGAAGCCGCCGCGAGGAGGAAGGCCGCGAGCGCGAGACGGCGCTCCGGAGCTCGGGTCATCGGAGGACCTCGTCGATCTTCTTCGGCAGGGGCCCGCGGCCGGAAGGGCGGAGAGGTGCGGGAAGGTCCGCCGCCTCCGAGGCCAGGCGGGACGTGCCGTACGAGCCCCAGCAGATCCGGTAGCAGCCGTCGCCGCGCTCCGGCGCGGAGAGCACGTAGAGCGAGCCGCCGCGCTCTCTTCGGAGGAGGCGCCGGACGTTCTCCGCGGAGCACGCGACCAGGATCTGCGCGGTGAACTTTCCGGAGGACCGCCGGAGGCGGGCCCCGTCCTCCGAGGCGCGCCGGGACAGGTCCTCCTCCGCCGGCGCCGGCGGGGGCTCCGTGGCGGGTGCGGGGCGCTCCTCGACCGGCACCGGCCTCGGAGGGAGGATCTGCGGCTCCGTCCTCTCGGCGGGCGCCTGCCGCGCCTGCGGCGCGCGCGGCGCGGGCTCGTGCGGGGCGGAGCGGAGCGCGAGCCCCGCCACGAGGATGCAGGCGACGGTGGCGAACAGGACCCCGGTTGCGACGCCGCTCCCGGCGCCTCCTCCGGTCCCGGCCTCGTCACGCGCGCCCGCCGGCTCCCGCTCGCGATCCGCCACGTCTCCCTCCCTGCGCCCGTTCGACGTCAATATAGTCCCGTCGCCGGGCGCACGGCATTGTACCCGGGGGCTGCGCTACAATCGCGGCGCTCCTTCGCGGAGAGCATCGAGAGGGTCGAGCGTGCCTCGCCGGTTGCCGGAGCGAACGGATTTCGTCGTCGTCGGAAGCGGCGTCGCGGGACTGCGCGCGGCGATCTCGCTGGCCGAGGCGGGCGCCGAGGTCCTCGTCCTCACGAAGGACGCGCCGAGGGACTCGACGAGCGATCGCGCGCAGGGAGGGATCGCCGTCGCGCTGTCCGACGACGACGAGATCGCGCTCCACTACGAGGACACGCTGCGGGCGGGCGCCGGCCTGTCGGAGCCGGCCGCGGCGAGGGCGCTCGTCGAGGACGGCCCCAGGCGGATTCTCGAGCTGATCGAGTGGGGAGCGGAGTTCGACCGGCAGGGAGTGCGCCTCGCGTTCACGCTGGAGGCCGCCCACAGCGCGCGGCGCGTGCTGCACGCGGGGGGGGACGCCACGGGGCGCGAGATCGTCCGGGCGCTGCTCGCCAAGTCCTCGACGTACCCGCGGCTGATCGTGGCCGGGGCGAGCGTGGCGCGGGACCTCTGGGCACCGGAAGGAGCGTGCCGCGGAGTGTTCTCCCTCGACGAGACCGACGGGGCGACGTGGCTCGTCGAGGCCCGCGCGGTCCTCCTCGCCACGGGGGGCGCTTGCCGTGTGTACCGGGAGAACACGAACCCTCCGCAGGCGACCGGCGACGGGATCGCGATGGCCTGGCTCGCCGGCGCGGAGCTGATGGACATGGAGTTCGTGCAGTTCCATCCGACGACGCTTCACGTCCCCGGCCAGCCGCGCTGGCTGCTGACCGAGGCGCTCCGCGGGGAAGGCGGGATCCTCACCGACGCGGCCGGGCGCCGCTTCATGAAGGAGTGCCACCCCGACGCGGAGCTCGCCCCGCGGGACGTCGTCAGCCGGGGGATCACGCGCGAGCTCGCGCGGTCGGGCGAGAGCCACGTCCGCCTGCACGTGTCTCACCTCGATCCGTCCTTCCTGCGGGCGCGCTTCCCGGGGATCGACACGCTGTGCCGGCGCTTCGGAATCGATTTCACGCGCGATCCGATCCCGGTCGTCCCGGCCGCGCACTACTGCATGGGAGGGGTGCGCACCGATCTCGACGGACGCTCGAGCCTGCCCGGCCTCTACGCGGCCGGGGAGACCGCGTGCACGGGGGTGCACGGGGCGAACCGGCTGGCGAGCAACTCGCTCCTCGAGGGGCTCGTGTTCGGCGCGCGAGTCGCCGCCGCGATGCGGCTCGGCCGCGGCGGGCTCGGAGAGGAGGGGACGCCCGCGGAGCCGCCCCCCGTCGTATCGCGGGAGGTGGCGGCCGAGGTCTCGCGGAGGGTCGAGGAGATCGCCTGGGAGCGGCTCGGGATCGTCCGGGACGGCGAGGGCCTGGAGGGGGCGGCTCGCGGCCTCGACGCCCTGGCCGGGGCCTGCCTCGCGCCGGAGGCGAGCCGGGAGGGGATCGAGGCGAGAAACCGCTGGATCGTGGCGCGGGCCATCGCGGACGCGGCGCTGCTGCGCGAGGAGAGCCGCGGGGCGCACTACCGCGGCGATCGTCCGGCGCCGGACGACGCCCGGTTCCTGGCCCACACGGTGCAGAGGGCTCGCGAGGAGCCGCGGCTCGTTCCGGTCGGGCAGGGCCCCCTGGGGCTCAGCGAATCGCCCGGAAGCAGCGCTCCCAGCGGGAGCGCGTCACGAAATGGACGATCTTCCCCGCGATCGACTTGACGCTCCCCAGGAGGCTCTCGGGGTTCGCCTCCGCCGACGACTCCGCGTAGGACCACCAGACGAAGAGCGCGCGCCCTTTGAGCAGCGCGCGGGGCACGAATCCCCAGACCCGGCTGTCGGCCGAGCGGTTCCTGTGGTCGCCCAGGGCGAAGTAGCTGTTGTCGGGAACCCGGCGCGGGCCGAAGGAGTCGGCCGGGCGGTAGTCGCTCCGGACGTACGGCTCCTCCTGGCGGACCCCGTTGACGTAGAGGTACCCCTGCCGCATCTCGACGGTGTCCCCGGGCAGGCCGACGATCCTCTTGATGTAGTCGACCTCCGGGGAATCGGGATACTTGAAGACGACGATGTCCCCGCGCCGCACGTCTCGCACGGGGAGGAGGCTCCTCTCCCAGTCGAACGACGTCGGGGCGTAGACGAAGCGGTTGACCATGATGTAGTCGCCGATGAGCAGCGTGTCCTCCATGGAGCCGCTCGGGATCTTCGACTGCTGGAACGCGAAGGCGCGCGAGAAGACGACGAAGATGACGCAGACCAGGATCGTCTCCACGTAATCGCGCAGGACCCCCTTCTGGTGCGGGGGTCGATCCTTCCCCTCCGGCGCGGGCGCCCCGGTCCTGCCTCCCACGGTCAAACCTCCCGCACGCCCGCGAGGAAGCTCTCGATCGCCTCGAGCGCCTCCTCGGGCGTGTCGACGACTCGCGCGACGTCGAATCGCTCCGGCTCGATCATCCCCTCTTGCGCCAGATGGCGCAGAAGGGGTCGGAACGCGCCTCCGACGATCACGACGGGGCGGAGGCCGAGGCACCCCGCACGGTGGAGCGCGAAGAGCCAGAAGAGCTCCGCCAGCGTGCCCGATTTCCCCGGGAGGACGACGAAGCCGTCCGCCCGCTCGACGAGCTGCCGGGTCCTCTCGTGGAGATCGGCCGTCTCGACGACCTCGGTGAGGAAACGGTTGGGGGCCCGCTCGGGGAAGACCCGGCTGACGATCCCGACGGCCGTCCCGCCGGTCTCGACCGCCCCGCGGCTCGCGGCCTCCATCACCCCTCCGTACCCTCCCGTGACGATCCGGTACCCCGCCTTCGCGAGAAGCGCTCCCACGCGGCGGGCATCTTCGTACGGAGGCTCCCCCTCGCGCAGCTCCGAGGAGCCGAAGACCGCGATGGATCGCTCGTTCCCCATGCCTTCCGTCCCCGTCCGGCAGCCCGGCGACGGGGAAGCATAGCGCACGCCCCGGGCGCCGTCGAAGGCGGGAGAGCGGGGACGCTCCCCCGCTTGCTACAATCGGAGGTCCGCCGGCCGGGCGGCGCCAGGACGGCTCGCGACGGCCGGGGGGAGAGCCTCGCATGGAGCATCGCCGCGGATTCGCGACCGTCGCGCTCCTCGTCTTCGCCCTCGCGGCTTCCGCGTGCGGGGGGAGGCCCTCGGACGACGGCGGCGCCGGGAAGGCCGCGCCGAAGCCGGCGTCCGGCGCCCTCCGGCCCGCCCCCGATCTCGCGCTCCGGAACCTGGAGGGGGAGACGGTCCGCCTCTCGGACTTCGCGGGGAAGGTCCGCCTGGTGGATTTCTGGGCGACCTGGTGCGCCCCGTGCCGCGAGGCGATCCCGGGCTTCAAGGACCTGTACGCGCGCTACCGCGACCGGGGGCTCGAGATCATCGCGATCTCGATGGACGAGGACGGCCCCGCGGTCGTCAAGCCGTTCGTCGAGCGGGAGAAGATCCCGTACACGAACCTCATGGGGACCGAGGAGGCGGCGGAGGCGTTCGGCGGCGTGCTCGGCCTTCCCGCGACGTTCCTGATCGACGGGAACGGGATGATCCTCGAGTCCTGGGTCGGCGGCGTGCCGAAGCGGGTCTTCGAGGAGAAGATCCGCGAGGCGCTGGGGGTGGGGCCCGCCTGACGCCTACGGGGCGCCCGCGCCCCCGGTCCGCGTTTCCGCCCGCCGCTCCAGCCCGTCCAGCCTTCGCCCCACCTTCCTGAGGCCGAGCGCCAGGAAGGCGACGTAGGCGGCCAGGGCGATCCAGACCACGTTGTAGGCCCAGAACACGAACTCGCAGCTTCGCTCCACGTTCGGTCTCCCCGAGCCGTCCGTCTCCCCCGGGCGGGGAAGAGCGGCGGCAGATCCGGCTCAACGCTCTCCGAGAAGGTCCGACAGATCCCGCGCCCGCTCCCGGAGATCGAGCAGCCTCACGCGGAGGCAGAGGAGCGAGGCGTAGAGCAGGAAGAAGACGACCAGGCAGAACAAGAACGCGACGAGCATCCCGGGGGCGAGAGCAGCCTCTCGCCCGCGTCCGAAGACCACGGGGTGCTGCCCGCGCCACCAGTCGACCGCCTTGTAGACGATCGGGACGTCGAGCGCGGCGACGATCCCGAGCACGGCGGCCAGGCGCGCCGCCTGCTCGCGGCTCTCGGCGTAGCCCCGGACCATGAGGATCGCCGCGAGGAGGAGCCACAGGACGAGCGTCGTGGTGAGCCGGGCCTCCCACGTCCACCAGGCGCCCCAGGCGGACTTCGCCCAGATCGGTCCCGTGACGAGCACGATCGTGCAGAAGACGAGCCCGATCTCCGTCGCGGCGAGCGCCACGTGGTCCCAGATCCTGCGCCGCGTCGTCAGATGGGCGACGGAGGCGACGGCGAGCACCAGGACGGAGGCGAACGTTACGGCCGCGGAGGGGACGTGGAAGTAGAAGATGCGCTGCACCGGCCCCATCACCTTCTCCTCGGGGGCGTACACGAACGCCATCCACAGGGCCGCCGGCATGAGTGCGGCCGTGGCGAGCAGAAGGGCGGGGCAGGGAAGGCGGCCGGCGGCTTTCATCGGCGTCGTCTCCGTTCCGTCAGTCCTCGAGGACGTGCTCGAAGGTCAGGAGGGCCACGAAGAAGAAGAGCCCGTCGAATCCTGCGGTCACGAGCATCCAGCGCGACGCGCTCGCGAGGTCGCTCCCGTCGAGCACCGCGGACGTGCACCGGACGGCCGCGATGAGCACAGGGGAGGCGGCGGGGAAGAGCAGCGTGGCCAGGAGCGCTTCCCCCCGGCCGACGCGGGCCGCCACGGCGGCGAACAGCGTCCCGAGCTCCGCCAGGCCGATCGTGTGGAGGCCGACGACGAGCAGCATCGGCCCGAGGACCGCGAGGAGGTCGTAGTCGAAGAAGACCGCGGAGAGCGGGAGGACCAGGGCCTCGAGCGCCAGGAGGGCGGCGAGATTGGCGAGCGCCTTCCCCGCGAACAGGGCGCCCCGGTCCACGGGGGCGAGCAGGAGGGCGGTCAGGGAATCGCGGCGCCGCTCGATCTGGAACGACCTCGCGAAGCCGACGATTCCCGAGAACGAGAACGTGATCCAGAGGACGCCGGGCACGAGTCGCGCGGCGCCGAGGCGGCGCACCGTCGAGAGATCGAATGCGAAGTTGAAGACGACGAGGACGATCAGGGAGAAGAGGGCCATCGCGGAGAGGGCCTCGAGGGTCCTCCACTCGAGGCGGAGGTCCTTGGCGGCGACGGCGAGAGCGCCGCGGAGGAAGCCCGGTCCGGCGGGCGCGCCGGGGGCTCTCACGCGACGGCTCCCGGAGAGCGCGGCTTGCCGACGCGCAGGAAGTACTCCCGCTCGAGGGCCGCGCGGTCCGTCTCCTCGGAGCGCCCGCGGGCGGCGATCCTTCCGGCGGACAGGATCGTCCAGCGCTCGCACAGCTCGAGCCCCTCGGCGAGGCTGTGGGTGACGAGGAACAGCGTCCGCCCCTCGCTCCGGATCCTGCCGAGGGCGGCCCGGAAGAGCGAGGCGGCGTGGGGGTCGAGGCCGGTGAACGGCTCGTCGAGGAAGACGATCTCAGGGTCGTGGACGAGGCACCGGGCGAGAGCGAGGCGCTGCTGCATCCCGCGCGAGAAGGTTCCCGCGGGATCGTCGGCGCGCTCGCCGAGGCCGACCGAGGCGAGCAGGGCGTCGGCGCGTTCTCTCGCGTCGCGGAGACCGTGCATCCGCGCGAAGAACACGAGGTTCTCCCTCGCCGAGAGGTCGTCGTAGAGAAACGTCTGGTGCGAGATCAGGCCCAGGATCCGCCGGGACCGCAGCTCGTCTTCGCGGGGGTCCCTGCCCGCGATCCGGAGCGTTCCCGACGTCGGGCGCAGGGTGGACGTGAGGATCCGGGTCAGCGTCGTCTTGCCGGCCCCGTTGGGGCCGAAGACGGCGAGCGACTCGCCGCGGCGGAGCTCCAGGTCGATCCCGTCGACGGCGGCGATCGAGCCGAAGCGCTTGGTGAGGCCGCGGGCCTCCAGGATCGGTTCGTCGGTCAAGAGAGCATCTCCGCGCGCCGGGGCGTCCGAGGATAGCGGGAAGAGGCCGGAAGGGCTAGACGCCCTTCGCGCGTCCGTCCCGGTGAGGGATCTTCTCTCCGCGATCCCGGGCCGCCTCGTACTTCGAGGGGCACTTCGCGAGCAGGCTCGTGGCCACGAAGGTCCCGTCCTCGCGGAGGCCCCCCTCGACGACGACGTCGGCGCCTTCGACGAAGGCGTCGGGAACGACGCCGTGGTACTCGACCGGGAGCGTGGCGCGGCCGTCGGTCATCACGAAGCGGACGTCGAGCCCGTCCCCCCTCCGCTCGACCGAGCCGGCTTCCACCTTCCCGTTGACGCGGAAATCCCGCTCCGGCCGGGACGGGAGGTCCTGGAGCTCGCCGACCGTGTAGTAGTAGACGAGTCCGCTCTTCCCTCCGAGCGCCACGGCGAGGAGGAACGCGAGGCACGCGGCGATCCCCGCCCCGATCCAGAGGAGCTTCCGGCGCCTGCGTCCCATCGCACCCCCGCGCGGCTCGTCGGCCGCGGATCGCGATTGTAGGCCCCCCGGAGAAACCTGTCAATTTTGGTCCTGATTTGCCAAACGAGGCGCTGGGTTGTACATTCCGCGCGATCCCCGACGGAGGAGCCGCGTGCGAGAGATCCGGAAGAAGCTGGCGGACGAGCTCAAGGCGCTCGAGCGGGAGTTCCGGATCGAGCTCCCGCGGGAGATCAAGACCGCGGTCGCGATGGGGGACCTGAGCGAGAACGCGGAGTACAAGGCCGCCCTCGAGCGGCAGCAGTACGTGCGCGCGCGGATCGGCCAGCTCCGGGGGCGCCTGACCGAGCTGGGGACGCTGAAGCTCGACCGGGTCCCGAAGGACCGGGTCGGTCTCGGCTCCGAGGTGGTCCTCCTGGACACGGACACCGGCGCGGAGGAGACCTTCGAGATGGTGATCCCGGAGGCGGCGGACGCCGAGGCGGGGCGCGTGTCGATGGCCTCGCCGATCGGGAGGGGCCTCCTCGGCAAGCGGCAGGGGGACCGGGTTGCGATCTCGATCCCGTCGGGGGTGCGGCGATTCGAGATCGTGGAGCTCAGGACGCTCCACGACCGGCCGGGAGAGCTGGGCGAGGACGAGCCGGGCGGGGACGAGAACGCCTCCGTGTGACGGCCCCGGTGTAGGATGGGCCGCGGCCCGCGGGGCAGGGAGGGAGCCGAGCTTGACGTCCTCCGCGATCGTCCGCGCGATGCGCCCGAAGCAGTGGATCAAGAACGTCTTCGTCCTCGCGGCGCTCGTCTTCTCCGGGCATCTCGGGGACTCGGCCCTCGTCGCGAAGGCGCTGCTCGCGTTCGCGGCCTTCTGCGCGCTCTCCTCCGCGGTCTACCTGTTCAACGACGTTCGCGACCGCGATCTCGACCGGCTCCATCCGGCGAAGAGGCTCCGGCCGATCGCGGCCGGCGAGCTGTCGACGAGGGCGGCGGCCGGAGCGGCGGCGGTCCTCTCCATCGGCGGGCTCGCGCTCGCGTGGGCGCTGCGGCCGGCGTTCGCGGGGACCGCGCTCCTGTACCTCGCGCTCCACGCCGCCTACTCGCTGGGCCTGCGGCGCGTCGTCATCCTCGACGTGATGCTCGTGGCCGCCGGGTTCCTGATCCGGGCGTGGGCCGGCGCGGTCGTGATCGGGGTCGAGACCTCCCACTGGCTGGCGCTCTGCACCGGGCTCCTCGCGCTGTTCCTCGGGTTCGTCAAGCGCCGGCAGGAGATCGTCGCGCTCGGGGGGGTTGCGGCGCAGCGGCCGATCCTGCGCGAGTACTCGGTGCCGTTCCTCGACCAGATGATCGCGGTGGTCACGGCCTCGACGGTTCTCGCGTACTCCCTCTACGCCTTCTCCGGCGAGGTCGCGGAGCGGGTGGGGACGCGTCACCTCGGCCTCACGATCCCCTTCGTGCTGTTCGGGATCTTCCGGTACCTCTACCTCGTCCACCAGAAGGGGGAGGGGGAGAACCCGTCGTTCCTCGTCTTCGCCGACCGGGCCCTTCTCGCCAACCTCCTGCTGTGGGCGGCGGCGGTCGTGTTCGCGGTCTACGTGTGGCGCTGACCCGGCGTCGTTCCTTGACTTCGAGGAACCCGGTCCCTACGATTTCCCGCGGAATGCGGGTACCTTCATGAGTGCGACGTCCTCGATCCCGGAGAGGCCCTCGGTCCTCGTCGTGGATGACTCGAACCTCCTCCGGGGGATCCTGCGGGAGGAGCTCGAGGCCGAGGGGTTCGAGGTGCACCTGGCGGAGACGGGGGAGCGCGGCCTCGAGATGGCGAGGGACCTGCGACCGGACGTGATCGTGCTGGACGTGGTCCTCCCGGACCTCGACGGCTGCGATTTGTGCCGGAGGCTCAAGCGGGAAGAGGCGACCGGCGACATCCCGGTCCTGATGCTGTCCTCCCGGAACGAGCTGAAGGACAAGATGGCCGGGTTCGACGCCGGGGCGGACGACTACCTGACCAAGCCGTTCTTCACGAAGGAGCTGCTGGCGCGCCTCCGCACGAACCTCAAGACGCGCGATGCGCTCGTGAGCAGCCGGCGCCTCGGGCAGCTCTACCTGGAGATGCTCTTCGGCATCGGCTCCGCCATCACCTCCCCGTTCAAGGTCGAGGACGAGGTGGAGATCATCCTGCGGCAGGCGCTCGTCGCCGTGAAGGCGCTCCGCGGCTCGATCCTCCTCCTCGACCAGGAGGGGGGGCACCTCGAGGTCCGGGGCGTCCACGGGTACGACGGCTCCGGGCCCGCCCTGGGGGCGCGCTTCCGGATCTCCGACAAGCTTCCGATGCTCGCGTCGGGAGATCCGGACGCGCCTCTCGCGATCCGCGTGTACGAGGACACCGAGCGCCCGTCGGTGTTCGTCCCGATGGTCGCGAAGGAGCGGCTGATCGGGGGGATCGAGATCGACCTGCTGGGGAGGGACCGGCGCTTCTCCGCGAACGACCAGAAGATCCTCTACGCGCTGGCCTCGCAGGCCGCGATCTTCATCGAGAACGCCCGACTCGAGCGCGACGTGCGCTCGATGTTCCTGAGCATCATCGTCTCGATGGCGGGCGCGGTGGACGCGAAGGACGCCTACACGCACGGCCACTCGCTCCGCGTGGCGCGCGTCGGCCTGCTGGTCGCCCAGCACCTCGGGCTCGCCCGAGAGCGGATGGAGCCGCTCCTGCTGGCGGCGATCCTCCACGACGTCGGGAAGATCGCGATCCCGGACGACATCCTCAAGACGCCGCACCGCCTGGACGCCGGCCAGATCGAGGTGATGAAGAGCCACCCGCTGGCCGGAGCGAGGCTCCTCGCGCACATCCCCGCGCTGGCCGACGTGATCCCCGGGATCCGGCACCACCACGAGCACTGGGACGGCACCGGCTACCCGGACGGCCTCAAGGGGGAGGAGATCCCGCTCGCGGGGCGGCTGATCCTGATCGGCGACGCCTTCGACGCGATGACGACGGACCGGGTGTACCGGAAGGCGATGAGCGTCACCGCGGCGCTCGCGGAGCTGCACGCGCACGCCGGCATCCAGTTCGACCCCGCGCTGGTCGAGTGCGTCGCGGAGGAGCACGCGCAGGGACGGATCCACGAAGAGATTTCGATGTCGACGCCGAGCCTCGACGAGCTGATCGAGCACATCCGATGACGGAAGGACCTCCCTCCCCCTCCCGCCCCCGGCGCCTCCTCGTCGTGGACGACAGCCGGCTCATCCTGACGATGGTGCGCGACTTCTTCGAGCCCCAGGGGTACGTCGTGGAGGAGGCGGGGCACGGGGGCGAGGCGCTCGAGCGGATCCGGGCCTTCGCTCCCGACGTCATCGTCGCCGACGTGCTGATGCCGGTCATGGACGGATGGGAGCTCTTCGAGGAGGTCCGGAAGCGTCCCGAGACCGCCGAGGTGCCGTTTCTGTTCCTGACGGTCGAGGGGGAGCTCCCCAAGAGACTGCGGGGCTTCCACCTCGGGGCCGACGACTACGTGACCAAGCCGTTCGCCGTGGAGGAGCTGCACGCGCGCGTCGAGAGGATCCTCTCGCGGCGCGAGCAGGTCGAGAGCGCGCGGCAGGGGTCGGACGCCCTCCTGGGCGGGTCGGTCTCGCACCTCGCGATCTCGGATCTCCTCCAGATCCTGGCGCTCAACGGGAAGGACGGGATCGTGCGCCTCGTCCAGGCCGGGGTCGAGGGGGCGATCGTGTTCGAGCGGGGCGACATCGTGCACGCCTCGTGCGGCCCCGCCCGCGGGCGCAAGGCGCTGTTCCGGATGTTCGGGTGGTCGGAGGCGACGTTCCGCGTGCTCCCGCTGGAGGAGAGGCCGATCGAGCGGACGGTGGAGGGCCCGGCGACCAACCTGCTGATGGACGGCCTCGTCTCGCTCGACGAGTGGAACCGCTGGAAGCGGACGCTTCCGCCCCTCGACACCGTCCTCCGCCTCTCGCCCGACGCCCGCGCCCGCCTCACCGGCGGGACGCTCCCGTCCAAGGCCTCGCTCGCCGTCCTCGCGCGGGCGAAGACGGGGGCGACGGTGCAGGAGGTGCTCGACGGGAGCCAGGTCGAGGACGCCGCGCTGGCCGAGGCGATCTGCACGCTCCTGGGCGACGGCATCCTGCGCGGGGGGGAGTGAGCCTCCCCTCGCGGACGGCGGCGGCCGTGGCGCTCTGCGCCGCGGTCTTCGCGATCTCGTGGGCCTCCATCCTGGTCCGCCTCTGCCACGCGCCGAGCCTCGCGATCGCCTTCTGGAGGGTCCTCTTCGCGACGGCGATCCTCCTCCCATGGGGCGTGACGGCGCGGCGGCCCGCGTCGTGGCGGACGGCGGCGCTCGCCGCGGCGGCCGGCGCGCTCCTCGCGCTGCACTTCGCAGCCTGGATCCACTCCCTGGCGCTGACGTCGGTCGCCTCCTCGGTCGTGCTCGTCACGACGCAGCCGGTCTTCACCGCCGCCTTCGGCCCGCTCCTTCTCGGGGAGCGGCCGGGTCCCCTCGGGCTCTCGGCGGCGGCGCTCGCGCTCGCCGGGACCGCCGTCCTCGCGGGAGGGGATCTCGCGGTCGGCGGGAAGGCGCTGCTCGGAGACCTGCTCGCGTTGACGGGAGCGGCGACGGCGGCGGCGTACTTCATGATCGGGCGGCGCGTGCGCGAGCGGATCGACTTCGTCGCGTACCTGGTCCTCGTCAACGGGTCCGCGGCCGCGGTCCTCCTCCTCCTCGCGCTCGCGGCGGGCGCGCCGCTCCGGGGCTTTCCCGCGACGACGTGGTGGCTCCTGGTCCTGATGGCGATCGGGCCGCACGTGACGGGGCACGGGCTCCTCAACTGGAGCGTGCGGCGGCTGCGCGCGTTCACCGTGAACATGGCGGTGCTCGGCGAGCCGGTGCTCGCCACGATCTACGCCGCCGCGTTGTTCGGCGAGAGGCCGGGGGGGGCGTTCCTCGCGGGCGCGGCGATGATCGCCTGCGGGCTCGTCCTGGCCGCGCGCGAGGAGGCGCGGCGCGGCGGCTATAATCCGCCGGGGGCCGGGGCCGCGGCGTGACCGCATCCGAGGGGGATGCCGCCCCGCCTCCCGGGAGCCGGCCTCGGTTGCTGGACGCGCGCACGGAGCTCCGGTACCTCAAGGGCGTCGGCCCGCGCCGGGCCGACTCGCTCCGGGAGTCGGGGCTCGAGACGGTCGAGGACCTCCTGTACGTCCTCCCGTTCCGCTGGGAGGACCGGCGGGCTTTCCGCCGGGTCGCCGACCTCGCGGCAGGCGACCCCGACGCCGCGCTCGACGTGCGCGTCGTGCGCAGCCGCCTGATCCGGACCCGCCGGCCCGGGTTCACGATCTTCGAGGCGATCCTCGCCGACGCGAGCGGGTCCGTGCGCTCGATCTGGTACAACCAGCCGTACCTGGAGCGCGTGTTCCGCGAGGGGCGCCGCGCCGTCGTGTTCGGACGGCCCTCGCTCGACCGCTACGGACGGGACGTCGTTCTCGAGAACCCCGACTACGAGACGCTCGACGACGACGATGCCGAGGGGATCCACACGGGGAGGATCGTCCCCGTCTACCGGAAGCTCGCCGGGCTCTCGTCGAGGGTGCAGCGGAACCTGATCTGGCGCGCCCTCGGCTCGGTCGGGGGGCCGCTGGCGGAGACGGTGCCCGCGCCCGCGGCTTCGCGCCATCGCCTCCTCGAGCGGCTGGAGGCGCTGCGGGAGGTCCACTTCCCCCCGCCGGACGCCTCCCTCGTGGACCTCGATCGTCGCGCGACCCCGGCCCAGCGGGTGCTGGCCTTCGAGGAGATCTTCCTCCTGCAGCTGGCCCTGGCCGTGCGGCGCCGGGGGATCCGCGAGGAGTCGCGGGGGATCGCCTACGAGGTCCCCGACGCGCTGAGGACGCGGCTCGCCTCGCTCCTCCCGTTCCGGCTGACGGGCGCGCAGCGCCGTGTCCTCCGGGAGATCGGCGCCGACCTCCGGGCGCCCCACCCGATGCACCGCCTCCTGCAGGGGGACGTGGGGTCGGGGAAGACGATCGTCGCCATCCTGACCCTCCTGGTCGCGGTCGAGAACGGCTACCAGGCCGCGCTCATGGCGCCGACGGAGATCCTGGCCGACCAGCACTACCGGAGCCTGTCGCGCCTCCTGGATCTCAAGGGGGCGGGGTACCGCCGCGCGTTCCTCGCGGGCTCGGTCTCGGGGGCGGCGCGCCGGAGGACCCTCGAGGGGCTCGCGGGGGGGGGGATCGACATCGTCGTCGGGACGCACGCCCTCTTCGAGGAGGGGGTCCGGTTCCGCCGGCTCGGTCTCGTCGTGGTGGACGAGCAGCACCGGTTCGGCGTCCTCCAGAGGGCCGCTCTCGCCGGGAAGGGATGCCGCCCCGACGTCCTGGTCATGACGGCGACGCCGATCCCGCGATCGCTCGCGCTGACCCTCTACGGCGACCTCGACCTGTCGGTGATCGACGAGATGCCTCCGGGGCGCACGCCGGTCCGGACGGTCGTGCGCGGGGAGGCGGACCGCGGTCGCGTCTACGAGCGGATGAGGCGCGAGATCGAGGGGGGGCGCCAGGCGTACGTCGTCGTCCCGCTCGTCGAGGAGACGGAGCGGAGCGACCTCAAGGCCGCCACGGCGTTCGCGGCTCGCCTCCGGGGGGAGGTCTTCCCGGACCGGGCCGTCGGCCTGCTGCACGGGAGGATGAAGGGGGAGGAGAAGGACGCGGTGATGCGCGCCTTCGCCGCGGGGCGGATCGACGTGCTGGTCGCGACGACGGTCGTCGAGGTCGGGGTGGACGTGGCGAACGCCACCGTGATGGTCGTCGAGCACGCGGAGCGGTTCGGCCTGTCGCAGCTGCACCAGCTCCGCGGGCGGGTCGGCCGCGGCCCCGGCGCCTCGCACTGCGTGCTCATGGTCGGCGACGGGGGGACGGGGAGCGAGGCGCGCGAGCGGCTCGCCGTGATGGCGGAGACGAGCGACGGGTTCCGGATCGCGGAGCGGGACCTCGAGATCCGCGGCCCGGGCGCGGTGTTCGGCACCCAGCAGCACGGGCTCTCCGATCTCCAGTTCCTGTCGGCGGTGCTGCGCGACCCGTCCCTGCTCGAGGCGGCGCGGGAGGAGGCGCGGGCCCTCGTCGCGGGGAAGGGGGGAGCGGATCGGGCGCGGCGGCTCCTCGGCTCGCTCCGCCCGGGGTGGAGGCGCCGTCTCTCCCTGGCGGGGATCGGCTGATCGCCTCCCGCTAGGAGCCCGGCTGCTGCATCAGCATCAGGAACTCCTCGTTCGCCTTCGTCTTCGAGAGCTTGTCGATCAGGAGCTCCATCGCCTCGACCGTGGACATCTGGCTGAGGATCTTCCGGAGGATCCAGACCTTGTTCAGCTGGTCCTTCGGCATGAGCAGCTCCTCCTTGCGGGTGCCGGAGCGCTCGAGGTCGATCGAGGGGAACACGCGGCGGTCGGTGAGCTTCCGGTCGAGGTGGAGCTCCATGTTGCCGGTCCCCTTGAACTCCTCGAAGATCACGTCGTCCATGCGGGAGCCGGTGTCGATGAGGGCCGTCGCCATGATCGTCAGCGAGCCCCCTTCCTCGATGTTCCGGGCCGCCCCGAAGAACCGCTTCGGGCGCTGGAGGGCGTTCGCGTCGATGCCTCCCGAGAGGACCTTGCCTGACGGGGGCTGCACGGTGTTGTACGCGCGGGCGAGACGGGTGATCGAGTCGAGCAGGATGACGACGTCCTTCTTGTGCTCGACGAGGCGCTTGGCCTTCTCCATCACCATCTCGGCGACGTGCACGTGCTGCTGCGCCGGCTCGTCGAAGGTCGAGGCGACGACCTCCCCCTGGACCGAGCGCTGCATGTCGGTGACCTCCTCGGGGCGCTCGTCGATCAGGAGGACGATCAGGTAGACCTCGGGGTGGTTCTTCGTCACCGAGTTCGCGATCGCCTGGAGGAGCATCGTCTTGCCGGTGCGGGGAGGGGAGACGATCAGGCCGCGCTGCCCCTTCCCGATCGGCGTCAGGAGGTCCATGATCCGCCCCGACAGGTTGTCGGGCCCGGTCTCGAGGCGGAGGTGATCGAGCGGGTAGAGCGGGGTCAGGTTGTCGAAGAAGATCCGGTCGCGGATCTTCTCGGGGTCGTCGAAGTTGACGGCGAGGACCTTGATCAGGGCGAAGTAGTTCTCGTCCTCCTTCGGCGGGCGCACCTGGCCGGAGACGGTGTCGCCGGTGATGAGGCCGAAACGCTTGATCTGGGATGGCGAGACGTAGATGTCGTCGGGCCCCGGCAGGTAGTTGTAGTCGGGGTGGCGGAGGAACCCGTAGCCGTCCTGGAGGATCTGCAGGACCCCCTCGGCGAACACCAGCCCGCTCTTCTCCGACTGCGCCTTCATGATCTCGAAGATCAGGTCCTGCTTCCGCATGCCCGCCGCCCCCGCGATGGCCAGGCGTCGGGCGGCCGCGGTCAGGTCCTGGTTCGTCATCCGGTAGAGGGAATTCAGGTCGACGTGCGGCTCGTCGCCGCTCGGCGCGGGAGCGCCCTCCGCCTCCTCGGGCTCCGGGAGGTCGGCCGGGACCTCCGGATCGCCCGGACTTTCCGCCGGGGGATGGGGTCTGCGCTCATAGCGAAAATCCCGGCTGCCGCCGTGGCCGCGGCGTCCTCGCGGTCGTCCTTCCGACATGGTGCCTCCGAGCCCCGGCTCGCGTGCCGCGCCGAAAACGTCCATCGCCCGGTGAGTTCCGCGGCCGAATCGCTGTGGGATGGGGAGGACGGCTGTCGCCGGGGGGGCGACTATAGCACGGGGGCGACGGGCCGGTCCACGCTCCGGGATACAATCGGCCGTGGAGGGGGCCCGTGGCGGAGCTGATCGGGGTCGTCCTCGCCGGAGGCGAGAGGAGCAGGACGGGCCGGGCCCGCGGGCGCCTGACGCTCGACGGGATGACCCTCGCCGAGCGCGCGGCCCGGGCCCTCCGGCCTCTCACGGCGAGCGTCCTCGTGAGCGTCGCGCCCGGGTCGGTGAACCCCGCGCCGAAGTACCCCTGCGTCGAGGACGCGCCCCCCGACCGCCGCGGGCCGCTCGCGGGCCTCGAGGCGGTGATGAAGGTCACGGGGGACGCGGATCTCCTCGTCCTCGCCTGCGTCTATCCGACGTTTCCGACCGAGGCGCTGCGCGTCCTCGTCACGACGGCGGACGAGGGGGACGACGTCTGCTTCCCCGTGGACTCCCGGGGGCGCGACCACCCGCTCGTCGGCCTGTGGCGCCGCAGCGCGGAGCCGCGCATCCGGGAGGCCCTCGGGAACCGGATCCACAAGGTGCGGGCGCTCCTGGCGGATCTCTCCGTTCGCCGGGTCCCTCCGTCGGCGTTCCCGGGGCTCGACGTCGACGGCCCGCTCGACCCGATCGAGGGTCCGGAGACGCTCGACCGCCGGGCCTGACGGGCCGGCCTCTCCCGGCGACGTCCCTCAGCGGGAGAGACGGTCCAGGACCTCCCGCAGGGCGTCGAAGAACCTCCCGACCGACGGGATGTTGAGGCGCTCGTCCGGGGAGTGGACCCCCTGCATCTCGGGGCCGAACGAGATCATGTCCATCCCTGGCACCTTGTCTCCGAGCAGGCCGCACTCGAGGCCGGCGTGGATCGCCGTCACCTTCGGCTCCTTGCCCCAGCGCTTCGCGTACACCTCGCGGACGACGCCGAGGACCGGGGACGCCATGTTGGGCTTCCAGCCGGGGTAGCCGTCGCGCGGCCGGACCTCGGCGCCGGCGAGGTGCCCGATCGCGCGGATCGAGAGGAGCACCGCGGAGAGCGCGGGTCCGACCGAGCTGCGGCTGCTGGCGACGACCTTGAGCCGGTCGCCGTCCGCCTCGACGACCGCGAGATTGCTCGACGTCTCGACGAGGCCCTCGATCGCCTGGCTCATGCCGAGCACGCCGTGCGGGAGCGCCAGGAGGAGGTGGAGGAACCGGTTCCGGTCCTCCTCCGTCATCGCGCGAGCGGCGTCTCCGCCGGGGGAGAGCGAGAGCGCGAGCCCCTCGTCGATCCCCTCGAGCTCCGTGCGGAACGACCGCTCGCTGCCCTCGAGGACGGCGCGGAGCCTCGGCTCGTCGGCCGCGTTCAGGAGGACGACCGCCTCGGCCTCGCGGGGGATCGCGTTGTGCTTCGATCCGCCGGAGAACGACCCGAGGCGGAACGGGATCCCCTCGATGACGGCGCCGGCGAGGATCCGCGCCAGGAGCTTCAGGGCGTTGCCGCGGTTCTCGACGATGTTGAGGCCGGAGTGACCGCCGCGGAGCCCCTTGACCTCGAGGCGGTACGGCGAGACGCCGCGCGGGACGGCGTTCCACGCGGGCGCGAAGAACAGATGCGTGTCGGACCCGCCGGCGCAGCCGACGAACAGGACGCCGTCCTCCTCGGAGTCGAGGTTCAGGAGGGTCTTCCCCCGGAGGAGCGACTCGTCGAGCTTCATCGCGCCGGTCAGGCCGGTCTCCTCGTCCACGGTGAAGAGGAGCTGCAGCGGGCCGTGAACGACGGAGGGGTCGGTGGCGCAGGCCATCGCCGCGGCGACGCCGATGCCGTTGTCGGCGCCGAGGGTCGTGCCGGTCGCGTGGATCCACTCCCCCTCGATCCGCGGCCGGATCGGGTCCTTCAGGAAGTCGTGCTGCGTGTCCCGGTTCTTCTCCGCCACCATGTCGAGGTGGCCCTGGAGGATCACGGCGGGGGCCTTCTCCCGTCCCTTCGTCGGCGGAACGGTGATCACCAGGTTGCCGACGGAGTCCTGGGCCGCCTGGAAGCCGTGCTTCCGGGCGACCTCCGCGAGGTGCTTGGCAACCTGCGCCTCGTGCCCCGACGGGCGCGGGATCGCGAGCAGCGAGGAGAAGTGCTCCCACACGGAGCGGGGCTCGAGCTTCGCCAGGGGATCGTTCATCGCGAGGGTCCTCCGAGGGCCGGGCCGCCCGCGGCACGTCGCGCGGGGCCGGCGTTTTCGATCGACGGAGCGATCACGGTAGCCCAGCGGGACCCGGGGCCGCAAGCGGGCCGCGCGCTTCCCGCCGGGCCGCGCTAGAATCGGGCGGTCGTCCGGTGTCCAGGAGGGACCCATGAGAAGAGGCTTCAGGCTGCCGATCGCTCTCGCGCTCGCCCTCGTCGCGGCGATCGCGTCGGCCCACGCGGGGACGTACTCGAAGACGTTCCTCTTCAAGCCGGGGGTGGACCTGGAGGTCGGCGAGGACCTCGGCGACGGCCTCCGGCTCGACTCGCTGCGGTTCGACGTCGCGGGGGAGAGCTGGGGGACGCTGCGCGCCGTCGCGACGGTTTCGAACCTGGGCAAGGCGGCGAAGATGTTCTCGGTCGCCGTCGCCGTCCTCGACGATGGGGGACGCCTCCTGGCGGCCGGGAACGGGGGACCGAAGCTCTTCCCGCTCCGGGCGGGACGGCAGGGGCCGTTCAAGGTCTCGCTGACCGGGTTCGGGGACGGGCCGGCCGCGGCCACGCAGTTCAAAATCGCAATTCACGTCTCGGACTGACGCCTCGCCCCGCTCGCGGGCACGGGACGTGCATTTCCTCCCGCCGGGTTGCCGGCGGGCGGCCCGGGACCAAGATTGTAGGAGGTCCCGGGAAACCGACCGCGGGCCAAGGAGTTGGAGGAAGTCGTCATGCGAATCCGGACATTCACCCTCGCGATTCTGACGGGAACGCTCTGTACTCTCGGGATGACATCGGTCGCGTCGGCCGGCCTCGGCGTGGACGTGGACCTCGGGCTCAGCGTGCCGGTCGGGGACGACGGGCGCCTGTGGCTCGACATTGCCTCCCGGCACTACGACTACGATCCGGTGCTCGTCCGGGGATGGGCTCCCCGGTACGCCGATCCGGACGACTTCGCGGTCGCCCTCTTCCTGGCGAGGACGTCGGGGCGCAACCCCGACGTGATCTTCGCCATGAGGAGCCAGCGCCTCTCCTGGTGGGACATCGGGCTCCGGGTCGGCGTTCCCGTGGACGCCTGGTTCGTCGCCTACGACGGCGATCCGGGTCCGCCCTACGGCCGGGCGTACGGCTACTGGAGGAAGCACCAGCGGAACCCGAAGTACCGCGTCATCCTCAACGACCGCGACTGCCGCGACCTGGTGGCGCTCCGGATGGCCCATTCCTACTACGGCGTCCCGCCGGCGCAGGCGATGCAGTGGCGCCGGGAGAACCGCAACGTGCAGAGGATGATGGTCAACGAGTACCAGCACCGGCACCCCGGGAGGGATGCGGCCGGCCCCAAGGGGGGAGACGGCAACGGGAAGAAGGGCAAGACGAAGTCGGGCGGGCACGGCAAGGGCCACGGCCGGTAGAGCGGCGGCAGGCCCCCGGCGGGGTCCGCGGCGTCAGCGCGGGCCCCGCGCCGAGACCGACTCCTCGATCCACCGTGCGTACTCCGGATCGGCGTCGAGCGCGGGCAGCAGGACGGCCTCGGGCAGCTCGTACGAGTGCAGCTCGCGGATCCTCCGGCGGACATCCGGGAACCGCTCCCTCGTCGTCTTGATCACGAGCAGCGTCTCCTCGTCCCGGGACACCTCCCCCTTCCACCGGTAGATCGAGACGGCGCCGGGCGCGACGTTCACGCACGCGGCGAGGCGCTCCTCGACGAGCGCCCTCGCGATCCTCTCCGCCTCCTCCGGCGATCCCGCGGTCGTGAGCGCGATCGCGACCCGGCTCTCGGTCCCCTCCATGAGGCTTCCCTCCGCCGTCGCGATGCTACCACGCGTCTCCCTGCGCCCCTGAGATCGCTCCAAGTCCTTGAGCGCGCGTCGCCACCTGCGTTATAGTCGCCGCGGCGGCGGAGCGCGCGCGGCGGGGGTGTGTGCGCGTCCCAGCGCGCCCGGAGAGGAAGGCGATGAGCGAGGGCTGCGGCTGCATGAGCGAGGCGGGTGCGATCCTCGAGGTCGCCGCGCGCGAGATCCTCGACTCGCGGGGGAATCCGACGATCGAGGTGGACGTCGTGCTGGCGGACGGCACGCTCGGGCGGGCCGCGGTCCCGTCGGGCGCGTCCACGGGATCGCGCGAGGCGCTCGAGCTCCGCGACAAGGACCCGAAGCGGTTCGGCGGCAAGGGGGTGAGGAAGGCGGTCGAGAACGTCGAGAAGGTGATCGGCCCCGCGATCTGCGGCCTCGACGCGATGAACCAGGTCTTCCTCGACGGCGCGATGATCGAGATGGACGGCACGCCGAACAAGTCGAAGCTCGGCGCGAACGCGATGCTCGGCGTCTCGATGGCGGTCGCCCGCGCGGCGGCCGAGAGCCTCGGCATGCCGCTCTTCCGCTACCTCGGCGGCACGAACACGAAGGACCTGCCGGTCCCGATGATGAACGTCCTCAACGGCGGGGCCCACGCGGACAACAACGTGGACGTCCAGGAGTTCATGGTCGTCCCCGTGGGCGCCGACACGTTCGCCGGCGCCTACCGGATCGGCTCCGAGTGCTACCACGCCCTCAAGGGGGTCCTGAAGAAGCGCGGCCTCGCGACCGGTGTCGGCGACGAGGGGGGATTCGCCCCGAACCTGCGGAACAACGAGGAGGCGCTCGAGGCGCTGGTCCTCGGGATCGAGGCGGCGGGATACAGGCCCGGGAGGGACGTCCTCCTCGCCCTCGACGTCGCCGCGTCCGAGCTGTACGAGAAGGGGAAGTACCGCCTCGCCGCCGAGAAGAAGCCGGTGAAGTCGAGCGAGGAGCTCTGCGCCCTCTACGAGTCGTGGGTCAAGAAGTACCCGATCGCCTCGATCGAGGATGGGATGGCCGAGGGGGACTGGGAGGGGTGGAAGCACATGACCCGGGCCCTCGGCGGGAAGATCCAGATCGTGGGAGACGACGTCTTCGTCACGAACCCGAAGATCGTCGCCGAGGGGATCCGCCAGGGGGTCGCGAACAGCGTGCTGATCAAGCTCAACCAGATCGGCACCGTGACCGAGACGCTCGACTGCGTGCAGATGGCGCTCCGGGCCGGGTACTCGTGCGTCGTCTCCCACCGCTCCGGCGAGACCGAGGACGCGTTCATCGCCGACCTGGTCGTCGCCCTCAATCTCGGCCAGATCAAGACGGGCGCCCCCTGCCGGGCGGAGCGGACGGCGAAGTACAACCAGCTCGCGAGGATCGAGGAGGAGCTCGGAGACGACGCGCGGTTCGTGGGGAAGGGAGCGTACCCGCGTCTCGGAAGGAAGAAGTAGGAGCAGGAGCAGGGGTAGGAGTAGGAGCCGGAAGAGAAGGACGTGGCGAGGATCCTGCCGTTCCGGAGACGGAGAGAGGAGGCGAAGGCGCCTCGCGCGGGGTGGGACGCCCGCGTCGACGAGCTGTTCCCGTCCGACGCCCGCCCTGCCGACGAGCCGCTCCCCGGGCGCGAGCCCGATCCCGAGATCGAGCGGAAGCGCCGGGCCCGGAGGCTCGCGGTCCTGTTCGTCCTCGTCTTCGTGTTCGTCCTGGGATGCGCGGCGACCGCGTTCGGCAGCCAGGGCTGGCTGGAGCTCCGGCGCGCCCGCGCCGAGCTGGCCACCCTGACCGCCGAGGTCGAGGCCCGCCAGGCCCGGGTGGAGGAGCTGCGCCGCGAGGTCCAGCGCCTCCGGACCGACCCGACGACGATCGCCCGCGTTGCCCGCGAGGACCTGGGCTTCGCCGAGCCCGGCGAGATCACGATCCTCCTGCCGCCCTCGGACCGCCGCGGCCCGAACGGGAAGGTCTGGCTCCCGCCTCCGGCGCCGAAGCGCTCCGAGAGGGGCTCCGAGGCCCCGCGCGATTGAGGGGCTTGCCCTCCGGTCCTCCTCTGCTATACTCCGAGGGTTCGAGCACGATGACGCGGGGTGGAGCAGTCCGGTAGCTCGTTGGGCTCATAACCCAAAGGTCGCAGGTTCAAATCCTGCCCCCGCTACCAGCCCAAAAGAAGAAGCCGCAGGCAGCCGGTAGAAGCAGGCCGTCGCGGTGTTTTCCCTCGGCGACAG
>ERZ1649853.4-NODE-4-length-117332-cov-7.343435_pt1 | contig 117332 bp, 114 predicted proteins | sample MGYA00575353_ERZ1649853 | MGnify/ENA primary metagenome ERZ1649853 (study PRJEB40853, sample SAMN11349654) | freshwater sediment metagenome | isolation source: river sediment | host: Sediment | place: India: Okhla Barrage, New Delhi | collected 2017-02-21 ...
GAACGGCAAGAAGGCCGACATCTACACCAAGTAGGCTACCGAAATCATCTCTTCGTCACGGATTTCCAGACTTGGCGCGACGCATCGCGTACTGGTACAGCGACTCCTTCCGGGGTGGCATGTCGACTCCGTACTGTTCCTTCAGCCTGACGGCAACGGCATCCCGCATGAACTTCACAGGCATGCACCCTGAGTTCAGCAGCAGGTCATGGAACGCCTTCAGGGAGTACTTCTCGGCCATCGCGCTCTGGACTTCCTCCCTGAGCTGGAGTATCGCCAGCCTTCCGATGAGATACGCCGAGTAGTACGCCGGGAACATGGCGCATGACCTCGCCTCGACCTTTGCGGATGTGATCTCCGTGCCGCACTCCCTCCTGAACAGCTCCGCGGCAGAGTCGAGCGTCAGGAACCCCTTGGACAGCTTGATCTCGGCGATGAGCCGCACAATCCTGTAGATCATGTCGTTCAGGTTCGCGAGCCTGCCCATCGGAGTGCTGTTGAACCCCTGCTGCAGCATCAGGTTCTCGACATACAACGCCCAACCCTCGAGGAAGTCCGGCGAGAAACAGAGCGCCCTGATGTATGACGGGTTGCTCCGCGAACAGATGGACTGGATGTGGTGTCCCGGATAGCCCTCGTGCACGGCGGAGTTCGCGATCGTGGAGAACGCGTGCTCCTTGAGCAGCTCTACGTTGTCGCCCGTGGGAGTGACCAGGAACAGTCCAGTGCGGCTGGTGTCGAACTTCCCGGGCTCAAGCTGCGTCTGGAACGGTATTATCGGCCTCATGAACTCCGGGGTCTCGAGGACCACTAGGTCTTCCCCTGAGGGCACGGTGAGGAGGTTGCCCTTGATCACGAATTCCCTGCACCTCTTGACCGCGTCCTTGTACTCGTTGAATGCCTCCTCGAAGGTCCTCGGCCGGTCCGACTTCATCATCTCCAGGGCCTTCGTCAGGTCACCTCCGGGGAGGATCTCCCTGACCGTCTCCCTCATCCTCCTCTTGGCAAGGTCCAGGTAAACCTCTCCGATCCTGAGGGCCTCGTCAGGGTTGACGCCGTATCCCTTCATCGACAGGTACGATGCGTACTCGCTCGGAGTGAGCGCATACCTTGGGCTCGCCCTCGGGATGACCGTGTTCTTGAGCCATGCGTTATGCTTCTCGAGCTCTTCTGCCGCCGTCTTCATCGCCTTCGTGAGCCTCTCACGGCGGTCTGTGGTGAGGGGCTTCGAGACTACGAGGGCCTCGACCCCACGAAGCAGCGCAGGCATCTCCTTGCCGGCCTCGAGCGCCTCTTCGTTCCAGACCCTGTTCGGTGCCCTGAGGGCCGTCCTGGACCTCTCGAGGAACTGAGGGACGGACTCGAGCCTGGCAATTATTGCATCGAGCCGTTCGTCGAAGGTCGGGTGTTCCCTGACCATCAGAGGGAAGAGGGCGTTCCCTATGTCCGTCGCCGCAGAGGACACGCGCTCGTGCATCTTCAGCTCCCTGACCTCATATAGCCAGAGCCGCAAGATGTGCTCGGCGAGGGCCCGGTCGACTCTCTCGTCCGGGGTCAACGAGTCCAGGGGGAACTTCTTCAGCTCATCGATGAGCTGCGTGCATCGGATCGCCTGCTGTTCAACCGCCTGCCTGCTGACGTCCCTCATGGACTTGTCGTACTTGTGCCAACCGAGCTGCGTCGAATACACCGGGTCCCAGCTCAAGTATTCGTCCATGAGCGTTTTGGAGAAGACTGAAAAATTCGTGGCCATCGTTCCATCCCAAAACATGTCTACAGAGCATTTAATATGTGCGATTCAACGGCGGCTGACGGAGATATCCAGTTCGCAACCGTGATATACAAGGGCCGCGTCTCGCTCGCGGGGTTGGCGGCCGAGTATTCACGGCGTGAAGGTCCGGGCATATTCCTCCCCCGAGAGCGTCGCTCTCTGCGCCTTCCCGCCGACTGGAGCATGGAATCTGATCCATTCCGGGCTCTTCTTCGAGTCGCCTACGGAAAACGACCCGTCCGTCCGCTCGAACAGCTGATACTCTTCGTCCGTAGGATGTGTGAGCCACAACGAGCCCCTGCGCGCGAAGACTCGGAAATTGGTCAGCCACGGGTTGTGGCTCCGATAATGGCCGCAATAGGACGTCCAGGCAGAGCTGACTGGGCCGGCGGTCGGTTTCGCCACTCCGGCCCGAGAGTATGCGTCCGGCCCGTGGATGAGCTCAACCACTGCCTCATTCTCCCTTCGGAACCGCACCAGATGAAGCTCGAAGCCCGGCAGATCCAGGAAGAAAGAGTCCTTGTCCCGCGGCTCCAAGGGAGCCGCAACACCATCGCACGTTGCAGTGAGCTGGTCGCCTGCCCGCGCAACCGATATCGACCTTGCATCGGCTACATACTCGCCCTCGAACTCCTCGGACCTCTCAACTGAAGATTCGTATGGTGTCTCCATCGGCAGCTCCTTCGCCCCGGACAACTCCGACCGGAACAGCTTGAGAGCGTACCTCGAGACGTCGTCGACGCTCGTGGCGCCGTTGCTGAGCACTATCGCGCCAATGCCGGCTCCCATGTCCATCGACATCGCAGAGATGTATCCGACCATCCCGCCTGTGTGGCTCAGATTGAGCTGACCATCGACCGTCCCGACATCCAGGCCGTAAGCATACCACGCGTCCTCAGGGCGGTCGCCCGTGCTGATTACCGGGGTGGTCAGCGTCTCGTAGCCCTGATTTGAGAGCACTTTCCCTAAGGGCCCGGAGCCCCTGTTCATCAACAACCTGACGTACTTGAGCATGTCCTCGGCGTTGGAGCAAATCGACCCATCCGCCGAATCGCTGTCGACCCACGGGGCCGGGGCCATCTGAGCGCCCCTCCTCATGGGCCTGTCGTCATGCGCGGGCAGGTACCCGACCGCCAGCCTCTCCCGGAGAGCTTGGGTGATAACAGGGACAGAGTCATCCATGCCCAGAGGCCGAAACACCCTTTCCGAGATCGCCTGGCCTACAGAGATGCCGGTTAAGGATTCTATCACGAGCCCGACTATCTTGTATCCCATGTTGGAGTAGTGGAAATAAGCTCCCGGGGGCCCTGATTCTGAATCCCTGAGGGACCAGACCTCCGATACGGCCTCTGTTGTCGCTTCCATGCCCGTTGGCAGACCGGCGGTGTGCGACATCAGGTGGTGCATGGTTATCGGCCCGTGTCGCGATCTGACCTCGAGCCATGGGACGTATTCAGTGACAGGCCTGTGCAGGTCCAGCTTGCCCTCGTCGACGAGCTGCATGGCGATGACGCTGCTGAACGACTTGCTGATAGAACCTATCTGGAACAGTGTCCCGGGCGCGACGAGCGTCCCAGAACCGACTTCCGAGAACCCGTAGGTCCTGACGCTCAGAATGCCAGCTCTCGATGTCACCCCGACGGTCAGACCCGGGATAGCCCCCAGGCGCATCTTCCGCTCAACGAACTTGTCCATCAGCTCGGACGCTGCACGATGCCCTTCCAGAGTCTCCCTCCGACGCGATTTCCGACTACCCCAGCAGCAACTCCACGGATTCCCTGAAGACTGATGTGTGATAGTCGACGTCTCGGGTAGTGGTGGACGGGGATATCAAAGCCATGTTGTGGAACGGGGTCAGGAGTATCCCCCTGTTCAATGCCATCAGGTGCATCAGCTTCTCCAGCTCGTGGTCTTTCGACGAGTCGTACTCCCCACCGTTCCTGGGCGGGACCGGGGTGTTGTGATACTCTATCCGCACGCCGAGCCTGACGACATGCCATGGGACTCCAGTCTCCCGCACCACGTCGTTGACGCCCTTCTCGAACCGCTCCGCCAGAGGCAGCATACGTCTGAAGTTCGCCTCCGTTATGACCTTCTCCAAGGTCGCGCGCATGGCGGAGACCGCAAGTGCGTTCCCGGTGAGAGTGCCCCCGAGCCCGCTCTCGTCCGTGCCGTCTGAGAGGATCCGCTCCATGACTTTGTCCGAGACATGCTGGCTTATCCCGAATGCCGCCACGGGGACCCCGCTAGCGAGCGGCTTGCCCATCGTGATCATGTCCGGCTTCAGTCTGTGCTCACGCGTGTATCCCCCGATGCCGCAGCAGATGGTGTGTGTCTCGTCGATGATCAAAAGCGCCCCGTGCTTCCTCGTAAGCTTCCTCAACGAGTCGTGGTAACCGGGGTCAGGGAGTATGATGCCCCTGTTCGTCATCGCAGGCTCCATCAGGGCACACGCGACATCACCTGGCGCCAACGCCCGCTCGAGCGCCCCGACGTCGTTGAACTCGATCGCCTTCGTTGTCTCCTGAGGGTCTACGGGCGGGCCGATGTTACCTGACCGGGGGACGACCCTGCCACCGTCGAGCACGATGAGAGTCTCATCGACTGTACCGTGGTAGCACCCGTTGACGACGAGTATCTTGCGCCGGCCAGTGACCTCCCTCGCGAGCCTAATGGAGAATCTGTTGGCATCAGTCGCGGTCATTGCCACCTGCCAGTATGGAAGGCCGAACCTCCTCGACAGCTCCTCCCCTACCCAGACGGAGTCCTCGGTCGGGAGCATCATGGTTATCCCCTTGGCCACCTGCTTCCTCACTGCGTCCACGACCGCCTTCGGCGAATGGCCGAACATCGAGCCGGTGTCCCCCAGGCAGAGGTCCAAGTACCTGTTCCCGTCGACGTCCGTGATGTACGTGCCACTTGCCTCTTTGACGAAGACTGGGTAAGGGCCAGCCCACCTGACCATCCAGTTCATGGGGACGCCCGCGAGAAGGGACTTCTTCCCGCGCTCGAACAAGGCCTTCGACTTCTTGTGGTTCTTCAAGAAGCCCTTGGTCTCCTTCTGCATGAGCTGCTGCATGCGAGCTCTATCAATCTTGACCATCATCTGCACCGTCCGGAACCGGCTTGAGAAAACGCGGTCAGGCTACTAATAACATCCTCTGGCCATCAGAAAAGCATCCTCGGCTGCAGTTCCTAGGCTTCAGACCACTTAGGCTAAATCCATCCTGACAGATTCGCATGCAACCCGTTAGGAGCATGGAATATTGCCAAGGGAACCCAGACGAGCTTTGGTCAGGGAGCCCGGGGACAGCTACGCCCGATGCATATCCTGTCACCCGTTGAAGGATACGATCGACCTTGCGAAGGCGAGGGCGCAGCATGCGGAGTACCGGAGGGTCCTGAAAGAGCTTGGGCTCGAGGTCATAACCGTCCCGAGGGACGACCTGAACGCGGACTCGTGCTTCGTCGAGGACAACGCCGTGGTCCACGGCAGGAAGGCCCTCATCTGCAGGATGGCGAGGAACAGCAGGCGGGGCGAGGTCGAGGCGGTCGCCGAGGTACTGGGGAGGTACGTTCAGCTGGCGCGCGCGGAGCCCCCTGCGACAATCGAAGGGGGAGATGTGATACACCTGGACGACAGGCTGATCTCAGGCATCAGTCAGCGTACCAACCCAGCCGGGCTGTCGCAGCTCTCTGAATGGCTCGGGGTCGAGGTCGACACTATCAGCGACCTCGGAATGGTGCACCTGAAGAGCTACTTGACGTACCTTGGCAGGAACACGATGATCGCGTCATCCAGGTTCGCGCACCATGAGGTCCTGAGATCCTTCACAGTCGTTGAGGTCCCCGAAGACGAAGCATACGCGGCCGACACACTGGCGATAGGCGACACTGTCATCATGGCCGCGGGGCGACCAGTGTCGCAGAGGCTCGTGAAGAGGGCCGGGTTCAGCGTCGTGTCCCTAGACGTGTCCGAGATCGAGAAGTGCGAGGGAGCGCTCACCTGCCTCTCGGTACTGTTCTGATGATGTGCACCACGTCTTTTCGGTGGCAACTAGATACGGCTCGACCCGCCTCCAGGCGAAAGGAGCAGGGGGTTAGACACATCGCAGAACCGGTGAAGGTCGGAGACGAGGCGCCTGACTTCGCCCTCGAGGCGCAGGATGGAGGACAGGTGAAGCTCAGCGACTTCAGAGGGAAGAGGGCGGTCGTGCTGTTCTTCTACCCGAAGGACGGTTCTCCTGGGTGTACCGCGGAGGCATGCAAGTTCAGGGATAGTTACGAGTCGTTCAAGGAGTTCGGGGCGGAGGTGTTCGGCGTGAGTTCACAGTCTGTCGATTCGCACAGCATATTCTCGCTCAACCTCGGCTTGCCCTACCGGCTGCTGAGCGATGAAGGAGGCAAGGTGCGAAAAGCATACGGCGTCCCCGCGTCGCTCGGCCTCCTCCCAGGGCGCGTGACGTATGTTATAGACAGGCTGGGGATCGTCAGGCACATCTTCTCATCCCAGATCGACGTGGAGAAACACGTAGACGAATCTCTACGCATCCTGAAAGAACTCGAAGCCGCGAAGGACTGACCAACGGACAGGTAGTCATCCCTGACCTTTAGAAGGCCTTCCGGCGATTTGCCAGATGACGTCCTGCCTCGTTATGATCCCCACGACCTGGTTGTCTCTCACCACAGGCAGACGGTTCACATTATGCTCCGCCATTAGGTGGATCGCACGGTCGAAGGAATCACCTGGCGAGAGGGTGAGTACCTTCTGGTCCTTCGGGAGCACATTCGCGACGCTGCCCTCGGAGACCGCCCTGAGCGCAAGCGACAGTTCGCGTATCTCCTCCTTCTCGACGGCGCCAGGATCGGAGGGCTGGAGAGTGGCCTCGCGGAGGGACCTGGCCTTCTGCACTCTATCGATGACCGCCCTGAAGATGTCCGTCACGCTGAGAACGCCCACGAGCGCGCCGGCGTCGTCAACTACTGGTGCCCCGGAGATGCCCGCCTCCATGAGCACGACCCATGCGTCCCTGACGCTGGAGGTGGCCCTGACCGAGATGACTTCTTTCGTCATCGCGTTGTTGACGCTCATCCAGCGTGTCTGGTCAGGTTTGGATTCCATTCGGGGCCATCCGGCACATAGATATCTGCTCAGAACCTAGATTGTCTTTTCGGGCTGCACCCGCTCACATGCCGACCCTCGGATAGTGGGACGAACGCGTGTCGTCCCCTCCAAGACCAACGGACTTCCGCACCATTGAGGCGAAGTGACAGTCTCTGAGCTCCTTGGCGGCCGCGGTCGATATCAACGAAATGGTCGGGTCCTCCCTCAACACGCCGCTCTCGACGAGCGGCGTCAGCATCCTCTGCATCTCGGCGACGTAGTCCCTGTAGTCCTTGAACATGTACGACGTGTAGGCCTCCGACTCACGCTCGAGCGTGTACCACGATAGGTCCACCCAGTCGCCCTGCGAAAGTGAATCTCTGGCTTCACTGTCCAAGCCCGGCTTGAACCTCAGATGAACGAATGCAATCAGATCGATGTTCCAGGTCAGGAGCAGGGGGATGCACACCCTCGTGAACATGCCCTTGCGCTCCAGGCGCTTCCTGATGTTCGTGACGGTCTGCCTCGACTTGCCCACCAGGGATGCGATCTGCGCGTCCGTCGCGTGCGGGTACTCGGATATGTTCACCAGGGTCCTCTTCTCGATGACCGAGAGCTCTACGTCTTTCACATCGAAGTGCTCGGGCCGCTTGGGCTGTGGCTTCGGGACGTCAAGGCCGAATATCCTGTGCAGTCCAGGAGCGAAGTTGTACGAGTAGCGCACCTTTGATATCGCGAGAGGGAAGAAGACCGACTGGAGCTCCGCCCTTTCAGCCGCCCGCACGCTGGCGAAGTGCCTGTCGTACCTGTCCAGTGCGGTGATGTAGTCCGAGAAGTCTCTGAAGATCCCGCTCATCATGATGAACCCCTCACCCGAGACGCTGTCGAAGATCTCCGGAGTCGAGTCCATGAAGGTCAGGTGGGCCGCGTCCTTGACCTCCTTCGGCACTGCAGGGTTGGTGGACCCGTACAGCTGGACGATGAGCTCGCACCCGAGGTTGTGGAACGACGGGACGTTCGCGAAGTAGATGTTCCGCGAGTCCATCAGCCTACGGCGAATGGACGAAACCGTACTCTCCTTCATGCCGAATCGTCTGGCCAAAGAGGAATCGGTCAGTTGCGCGTCCTGCGTGAGCCCGTAGATCACGAGTTTCTCGGACTCTCTGAAGGGCCTCTCCATCTGTTCCCGGAACCACTTTGGCGCTAACTAATGTTGCCATCATGGGCGGCAGAACGCGCGCCAATGCGAACACTTAGCACGCTCCGCGCTCAGCGCGTGTCGGCATCGCGCACGGCAACGCCATGAGCCCCCGATCTTGCCTAACCGCAAATCGTTCGAACGACAACTGAAAATGCGCCTGTCAGCGGGCACGTCTTCCGATGCAACCAGATGGGGTCAAAGGTCGTATCAGTTAATATACGGACAAATCGATTACACAGGGACTTTGCCAAGGGGAGATCCTTGGGTAAGGTGGGGGTGCAAAAGAGTGGGAGAAGTTTTCGCAAGAAAAGCCAGTGGGCTAGTTCGTGAGGCATCGCTGCTCGACACTTTTGGCATCGGGTTCATGAACAACACCCTTGGCGTGGGCATATGGACAATGGCCAGCTGGGGATTGTATATCTCGCCGCATGGGAACATGCTGTTGGGGTCTGTGCTGGCGTCTCTTATGTGCATATTCGGCATCGCCTTCGTGTGGGGATTCCTGGGAGGCTCGATGCCGAGGAGCGGAGGGGACTACATAGCCAACTCGAGGATCATCCATCCTGCAGTCGGCATCGCGATGTCGATGACTAATGCGGGGTTCGTGATGACATTCTGGATCGCAACTCTCGCGCCGTTCTGCGCCGATCCGGGGATGACCTCGCTTCTCGCATCGCTCGAAGCGGATCCGGACCTTATCGACTGGTTCGCGACGGCGGAGGGAGTGGTTGTCGTAGCCTCTCTGGTGAACATATGGGGATTCTTCATCGTGATTACCGGTCTGAAGGTGTACAACATGAACCAAAGGGTCATCATGTTGCTGGCATTCTTCACCCTGATCGTGACCGGTATCGTGTTGACGACCAGCAGCCACGCGGACTTCGTGGCTGCCTACGACGCACAGGCCGCGATAGATGGCTCATTGACCTACGATGAGACGATCGAGACCGTCAGGGTTGATGACGGTGTCGACTTGGCAGGGCCCAAACCCGGGTACGACCTCGGAGCGACTTTGGCGCTGTTCCCTGCCATTGCGTGGGCCACTGCCTACGGCTATCAGATCACTTTCATATGCGGAGAGGTCAAGAGGCCTCAGAGGAACATCATCCTCGGACAGGTCCTCGCAGCCGTGATACCCGCAGTGTTCCTGGTCTGGTTCTCGTGGGGTCTGGTGAATGTGATGGGCCAGGACTTCCTGGGCGCCATCGCGTACATAGACAACAACGAGGAGGGCGTCGCCTACGACGCGTTCTCGCTCTCGGTGGGCAGCAACACGTACAGCATGATATCGCTCCTGACTGACAACGGCTTCGCACAGTTCTGTATAGGCTCTGTGTTCATCTTCTTCAATCTGTTATGTATGCCTATATCGTACATAGCATTCAGCCGTGCAGCGTTCGCATGGGGGATGGACCGGCTGGGGCCAATGTGGTTCACAGATGTGAGCCCGAGGTTCCACTCGCCTGTCAAGAACTGTATCCTGATGCTGTTCATGAGCGAGATAGGGATATTCATCTATGCCTACTGGGCGTCGGCCATCGACGCGATAGCGATTGTCGCGTTGGAGGCGATGTCTGCGTGGGGCGTGATGGCTGTCTCGGGCCTGCTGTTCCCATATGTGAAACGCGCAAGGACCATCTGGGAGGCGTCTCCGTACAAGTTCCGGATAGGGCCGATCTTCGTGCTGACCATAGCGTCGATCATCAACCTGGTCTTCGTTGGCATCCTGATATACTACTTCTTCACGGTGCCTGCGCTGGGTGCGATATCGGCTTGGGGCGCGTTGGTCTATGTCTCAATCTGGGTCTTCGGTGTTGCCTGGTACTACTACTGGATACAGCACTGGAAGAAGCAGGGGATCGACCTGGCCGTTGCCTGGAAGGAGCTGCCTCCGGCTTGAGCCTGTTCGACGCGCGGCAAACCCCTTCAAGAAACCCTTTCTCCTATTGATTTCCAGAGCATCGGCAAAGCCATAAGTGCTCACGCCTTCGGGATCACCTGGTAGTGGTTGTACGACTTCTTGAAGACCCCCATGCTCTTGGGGCGCCACTTGTTGACGACCTCTATGTTGTCGTAGTCGTCGAAGTAGAGCACGAGCCCGTAGTAGTCAGGGTTTTTCTTGCTCCTGGCCACTTCCCGCGCGAGCGACTTCATCATCTTGCTGACGGCCTCCTTCATCTTGTCTCTCGCGGGGGCGTACTCGTCCATGGTCTCCTCCTCGTACCTGATGATCTTTTTCCTGACGCGGTAGTCCAGGAAGGTGACCACATTCAGGGATATCACGACGAGCACGACGAACACTATCGTAATGGCCAGGCCAGTCCCGCTGAGGAAGTCATAGCCCAGAGTCCTCCGCCAGATCGGGACTATCTGGAAGGCCGCAAACAGCACGAGAAATATGAGGAATATCTTATTGACGACCTTCATCCAGCCGATGGTGCGTATCAGTCTCTTCGCTCCAGGCACCTTCAGGGGCATGTCGACAATCTTGTCCGCGGACGGCCTGACCTTCACCCAGGTTTCGTAATGGTCCTTGAACCTGGACTTCTTGAGGGCTTCGAACTGGGCGTCAATCTGCTCCACGTCCTTCCGCCTATAGGCCCTGATGTCGTCCAGGAGCACGATGCACCGCGCCAGCGCGGTCTCAGGGTCGTCTTCGGCCTTCTTGCGCCCGAACATAGTCATCGCACCTGCATTCCAGCGCAGGGGCTCGCAATGAGGTACCCTGCATATTATCCTATCCGCCAGCGAGCAGCTCGGTCAGCAGCGCCCGACTCAACGCATCGTCGCCTCTGCCTCCTTGATGGAGGCCTCGAATATGTCCAGACCGATGTCGAGCTGGTCCCTCGAGATCACTATCGGAGGAGCGATCCTGAACACGTTCCCGAACATGCCCGCGGTAATCATCATGAGACCTTTCCGCCAGGCTAGACCCTGTATCTGGGGCACGTAGAGCGGCTCCTTCGTCTTCTTGCTCTTGACGATCTCAACACCTATCATCAGGCCCTTCCCGCGGACGTCCCCGATTATCTCGTACTTCTCCTTAAGCTCGTTCAACCTCTTCATCGCGTGTTCGCCCAACACCTTCGAACGGCTCATGAGATCGTGCTCGAGGATGTATTTCACGTGCGCCAACCCAGCTGCCACGCTCATCCCGTTGCCCCCGAAAGTGGACGAGTGGGAGCCCGGCCTCCATACATCCATGACGCTCTTCTTGGCTACGCAGGCGCCGATCGGGACGCCGCCTCCGGACGCCTTGCCCGTGAGCAGTATGTCAGGTATCACGCCCGATGAGTTGACTTCCCAGACCTCCCCGGTCCTCGCGAGACCCGTCTGGATCTCGTCCATCACCAGGAGGCACTTCCTGTCGTCGCAGATCCTCCTCATCCTCGGGATGTACTCCTTCGGCGGGACGATGTATCCTCCCTCGCCCTGGATGGGCTCCACGAAGATGGAGGCCAGGTCGTTGCTGGGACCGCCGAACTCCAATATCCCTTTCTCAAGGTAATCGATGCAGAGCATGTTGCAGGACGGATACTCCTGGTTGAACCAGCACCTGTAGCAGTACGGATACGGAGCGAAGTAGATGCCCGGCGCGTACGGGCCGTGGCCGTACTTGTACTTGATTCGGCTCGCCATCGCGAGCGCGTTCCCGACCCTGCCATGATATGCGCCCATGAATGCAATGTGCTCCGAACCCTTCGTGTAGTACCTGGAAAGCTTGATCGCGGCCTCAACAGCCTCGGCGCCGCTGTTGCCGAAGAAAGTAGACTCCAGCTGTCCGCCGGGGGAGATCTTGGCCAGCAGCTCTGCGTACTCAGCCTCGAGGTCGTAATACGCATCGTTCGCAAGCGAGTGGACCAACCGATCCGCTTGGTCCTTGATGGCCTGCACGACCTGTGGGTTGCCCCAGCCTGCGTTCATGACGGATATGCCCGCGGAGAAGTCCAGAAAAACGTTATCGTCGGCGTCCATGATCGCGGCGCCCGAGCCCCTGGTCATCGTGAACTGGAATAGTCTGTCGTACGCGTGCGACACGTACTTCTTGTCCTTCTCGATGATCGCCTTGCTCTTGGGACCTGGCGGTGCGACTTTCAGTTTGGGAACGTCTCTGGCCCAGCCCGCCACCCATTCTGGTAGACCTAGATCCATTATAGCACTCCCGTTTGGAGAATCCTGCGAAGGAACGATTCCTTCGCTACCGTTACCGTGGACAGCCGATATTAAGATTGCTGGAAAACTGGCCCGCTGGCCGCAGCGGCCAGACGCCACTTCATTCCCACTTCAAACGGGGACATAATACTGTTGTGCCGTAATTCCAATTACGTTCAATGGCAATTCCACGTCAATGATGCGCCCCCCGTGTTGTTATGCCCGAATCAACTCGCTCCGAGACTCGCGGCGCAGCGCCCTCAGAGCACTTACATTGGGCCGCGTTTTTCAGATGCTGGACAATACGGTTAAATAGCGTCTACTCGTTTACGAAACATCTCCGAAACCGAGGAGGCAAGAGGGGTAGATTTTGCGTCAGATAAGAGTGTTCTTTGTGACCGATTTGCATGGCTCTGAGCTGTGTTTTCGAAAATTCATCAGTGCGGTCTCAGTGTACAACGCGGATGTCGCAATCGCGCTGGGAGATCTCGCTGGGAAGATGGTCGTCCCGATATTCGACAACGGGAGCGGCACATACACCTGCAATTTCCTGGCTCAGGACATCAAGATGAACAACAAGTCGGAGCTGGAAGCCCAGATCAACAAGATCAACGCGATAGGTTTCTATCCATACCTGACCGACAAGAAAGAGGCGGACCACCTGAGGGAGAACCAGAACGAGGTGATGGACATCTTCCACCGGCTCATCAACGAGAGACTCCAGCACTGGATAGAACTCGCCGACGAGAAGCTGAAGAGCAGCAAGTCCCTGATATTCATGGCCCCGGGCAACGACGACCCCATGGAGATGGACACGATCCTCAACAAATCGACCGTCATGAAACCCTGCGCGATGCGGAACGTCGACGTGCTTGGCTACGAGATGATCACCATCGCACACACGTCTCCGACGCCTTGGGACACGCCAAGGGAATGGAAGGAAGAAGAGATGGCAGTCCAGATCGACAAGCTCGCGGGCACCATCAAGAACATGGAGAAGGGGATCTTCAACTTCCACGACCCACCCTACGGGACTATGTTGGACTACGCTCCCAAGCTCAAGGATATGAGGCAGTCCGCGGGCGAGACGGAGCACGTTGGCAGCAGGGCTGTCGCGGACAAGATCAAACAGTACCAGCCGTTTGTGGGCCTGCACGGGCACATCCACGAGTCCAGGGCCGCCCAGAAGATAGGGCGGACGTTCTGCGTTAACCCGGGCAGCGAATACGGGGAGGGCGTCCTGAGGGGAGTCATCCTGACATTCGCTGACACGAAGATGAAGAGCTTCGTCTTCACGTCAGGTTAATTGCCCAGGAAAACGCTATGGAACAGTATTGGAGGGGAACCTGTTGACCGTCCGATTGCCTGCCGACATCCCGATGGAGGAGTACCCGAAGCCAGAGGTGTTCATCGGCGAGGCGATGGACCTCGTCAATGAGGCGACGAAGAAGGGCTTGCTGCTCAGGGTCATGGGCGGCATGGCAATATACATGCACAGCAAGGAGTACGAGGACCTCTGGAGAAGGCTCGCCAGGCTGGGGACGAAGGTGTTCACGGACATCGACTTCGTAGCTTACGGCAAGCAGAGGAACCAGCTCTACGAGTTCGTCCAAGCACGTGGATACAAGACCGACCCGCGGTTCCTATACCAGTTCGGCAAGACGAGGCATATCTTCTTTGGGGGCAAGGTCCCGATGGTCGAGATATTCTACGACCAGCTAGAAATGAACCACACCGTCCCCTACGCGGGCAGGCTCGAACTCGACACCCCGACCACTCCGCTGGGAGAGCTGATGTGCCAGAAGTTGCAGGTCGTAAAGATCAACGAGAAGGACATCAAGGACCTGATAGTGCTCATACGCGCGCACGACGTCGGCACCACGGACAGGGAGACCATCAACCTCAAAGTGTTCGACTCCGTCGACATGTTCAACAACTGGGGCTGGTACTACACCGCAACAATGAATCTGAACAAAGTGAAGAAGTTCGCGTACGAGTACCCCCAGCTCTCCGACGAGGACCGCACGATTGTCGGCCAGAGGGTCGATAAGCTGCTGGCCTACATCGAGCAGCAGCCGAAGTCCTTCAAGTGGAAGATGCGGGCGAAGATGGGCACGAAGACGATGTGGTACAACCCCGTGGAAGACTGGTGAGGGACCTCACAGTTCTGGCTTAGTCCCTCTACGCCTCGGTTTCCCCGACCAGCCCTTCGCCTCGAGCCGCTCCATGACGGCCTTGACGACGATCGGCCAGGCTATGGTTGCGTCCGAGTAGACCTCGGCGAACATCCCGCCCTCGGCCCTCGGCCGTATTTTCCCCCAAGATACTCCTTCGGAGTATGTGCACCCCGACAGCCCTCCCCAATGGGCGGGCTCGGGGCAAATCCTGACGGCGTAATCGAACCGCTTGAACCCGCCGCCGGTGCCCACGCGTTTCTGGATGATGTCCAGGTACGGGCCCACTTGCTGCGCCCAGTTCCTAGGAACGCCTCCGCCGATCGTGAACAGCCCCAGCTTCTTCGAGGCGAGCACACGCTCGGTGTAGTCCTCCAGGTCGCCGAAAGCGTCGAAGTCCACATGCTGCTTCCCCTTCAGCTTCATGCGGCGGACGTACACGCCGAAGTCGAGGCCCAGCTCGGAGTCCGTGAACGCGGGGACATACACGGGGACCTTTCTCAGGTACGCGGACTTCAGAATCCCCCTGTGCTCTTCGTTCGTACCCTTCGCGAGCTGCTCGCCTATGAGCCAGTTCAACTCGAAGCTGGTGACCGAGCGCTTCCCGCGGATGCTCTCCATGACCTTGCGGAAGATGACCTCCATGTCGTCGAGGTTGCTCTCGAGCTCAATAGTGTCGTATATCCTGTTGTAGCCGCGTTTGTAGAGGAGCACATCGTTCATGAACTCGTTGTGCTTGAAATGACTCCGCCCAGTGGTCTCGACCATCCCATGGGCCATGATCGCGCCTGTGCTGATGACCGCGTCCACCATGCCCCAATCGATCATGTCGCACACGACGAGCCCCATCTTGGCTGGCGTCATGGCGCCCGAGAGCGTCAAAACCTTGAAGCAGTCCCTGTCCTCGACCATGTGCTGAAGCACCACCGCGGCCTCGCCGACCGACCTTGCCCCAAAGCTGCACCTGGACATCCCCGCGACGAGGTCTGACACGGTCTTGTACTTGGTTAGATCAAGCGGGGCCAGAGGCACAAGCCCGTCGCTCGTTCCGTCATGGAACTCTCCGACCTTCCTCATGTTCTTCGGTGGCTTTGCCGTGGGAATCCCTCCGGGCTAGATTGCGTTCCTGACTTATGCTGATATCACCGGTTCAGTGACTTCTATGTCTGGCAGGTCGTTGGACGAGATCACGAACACCGCTGCAGCGATCACGGTCGTGTACAGACCTGTCTTGTCCACCTCTGCAGTCTTCGTCATGTTCATCGATTTCACTATCTTCCCGCTCATCTTATAGATGTCCTCTCGCTCGTCCCAGTCCTTCTCCGAGTCGAACGGTATTCCGAGCGTGGTCGCGAGCATAGTGGCCGCCAAGTCCTCCGCGTAGTGCCCAGCCGTGTCGGCGTTCTCGCCGAATGAGTGGTGCTCCGAGAGATACCCGTAGTGGTTGCCGTCTGCTGGCACAGCGCAGCCTATTGATGCAGCGACTATCCGGTTCGGCTCGTTCGCCATGTTCCTGGCCATCACGACATGGACTATCTGCCCAGGGAGGAGTTCCTTGATACCGTCCTCTCTCGGTATGATGGGACAATTCGGCGGGAGTATGCTGGATACAGTGACCAGGTTATACTTCTCAATCCCCGCGTCGCGCAGAGCGAGTTCGAATGACTGAAGCGGGTGCTTGTGCCTGCCAACGCCTTTCGTGAAGAAGACTTTCTTCGGAATTATGCGCATGAGACACCGTATTGAGCGAGTCAAGGAAATAAAACTAGTCCTCGAACAATATTCGAGAGTAACAGATGAGCAACGCCTCGCTCACACCCGGATTCTGCAGCCTCTGCGCTCCTGCATGTCTTCTGATATCGCGACGCCCAACATGCAGGAGGAGGAACGAGGGTTCGGCTCGCGCTTCCGCCGGAAGTTGGCGGCTCTCGCGCTCGGCGAGAACCACGTCGAGAAGACCTGCTCGGCCAAATAGACGCTAGCATGCCTTCACTCAAACCGAACTACAAGCGATGATTACCTTGGGGATCTCATGCGCGGCTCTCGCAGGCCCGTTCGGAGCTATGTGGCCCGGGCTCAGCGGGCATAAGAATAGATTGACGGCTACGCTGGAACAACAAAATAAGAAAAAGAAAGGAGGGGGGAGCTATTGGTATGAGATTTGCCCTCCAGCGGATATATAACCATATGCTAGAGCCCCTTTTCGGACCCCCCGACCCTCACCCAAGCCTTATATACAACGTGCTTAGAAACGGCCATATGAGACGGTCTGGCTGGACGACTAGTAACTACGCGTTCCGCGTTGGGGAGCCCTGCGCGACCGATCTCAGAACCCTGTAGAGCACCCTGGGTATCTCATCGAAGGTGGCCACGGGATACATGTGCCCTCCACCTCTTGAGGCGATGTCCTGGCAGACACCTGGCTGGCAGTCGTGGCTCTCCGTCATGATCACGAACAGCCGCCTGTAAGCGGAGGCTGCGTCCACAGGGTCCTCGCCGACCGTGAAATTGCCGTCGGTTATCAGTATGCCGACCTGGTTCCTCGTCTTGGAGACGGAGAGCTCCTCTTTGCCCTTCACGAGAGCTCCCTCGATGTTCGTGTAACCCCCGGCCCTCGCCTCCAGCAGGTCAGCGATGAGGTCGTCCAGGTTCTTGACCTGGTTGACCCGCTTGAGGACGTTCGGCCGGTCGTTGAATGTGATGAGTATGTAGTTCACGGTCTTGAGACGGAACGCAAGGACCGCGATGGCGGCAGTCGCCATGGCGAGCTTGTCGCCTGTCATGGACAGGCTCGCGTCGAGCATCATCACGACCGAAAGCTCCCTGGGCTCCCGCCGCTCGACCACAAGGTCGTACGGTTTCATGCCACCCTTCTCGAGCAGCAGCTCGAGAGTGTCCTCGACGTCGATTTCCGCGTCCTCACCTGTCCTGTACTCTGACCGCGTGATGAACGTAGGCATCGAGACGGGCCCCAAGAGCTGGAGCACCCTCCGGATTGTGGCCTTGATTGCGATCCGCTTGGCGAGTTCGATGAGTGTCTGGTCCTTGAGGCGCATCCTGAGCTGAGAATAGTTCTGCGCGATGGCCCATCCCACGTCCTCTGAGCGGTACGGTTCCTCCGGGTCCCCGAACTCGATTGCCTGGATGAGGTCGGTGATGTCCATCCTGTTCGCCCTGAGGTCCTCGGAGGCGCGCCTCCTTTCCTCCTCCCGCTTCTTCTCGTCCTCCAGCGGCTTCCCGGGAGACGGCGGCGGAAGCGCGAAACACTCGTTGACAATCTCGTCTATAACCTCATCTGCGGACTTCTTCGACTCCTCTCTCATCTCGATCCTGGTCGGGAGGGCCATATGAGCGGCCTTCATGATGCCCTCGTAGAGGTCGTCGGAAAAGCTGCCGGAGAGCTGCGCGGTGCTCATCGCACCCCTGACGCTCGACCCTCTGCGAACGTTCGGGTGCTCCCTGGTCCTCCTCGCTATCCAGACGGCTCTCGAGATGGCCTCATGGGAGACACCCGGGAGGTGCTTGGTGACGATCGCTATCTCCTCTTCGCCGGATTGATAGTCAAGCAGGATGAGCTCGAACCTGTCGGAAAGGGCTTCGGATACTGCTGTCGTCGCCACGAACTCACGCGGGTTCTGAGTCCCTATCACAACGAAACCGGGCCTCGCCGTGACCGTGCCTATCTTCGGGACCTCGATGAGACCTTCGTCCATCGCAGGGAGAAGTATGTTCTGGACGCCCTCTGGCATCCGGTTCATCTCGTTGATGAACAGCACCCCGCCTTCCTGCATCGCGCTCATAAGCGGGCCGGGCACGAACGCCTCTGGAATGTAGCCCTTCTCCATGACGACGGGAGGGTCGAACCATCCGGACAGCTTCTGCTCCGTGTACCTCTCATCGCCGTCCACTCGGAAGACGGGCCTCCGAAGGTGCTTCGCCACCGCGACCGCGAGCACGGTCTTGCCGACCCCGACGGGGCCCTCTATCATCAGATTCCTTCCGGAGCGTATGGCGGCCAGGGCCTTCTCGAGTTCGCGGGTCCGGCCGATGATGCCGTTCTCCGACTGGATAACGGCCACTTCATCTGCGATTCTCATCTGACTCAGCCTCCAGACGAATGCTCGGAGACGTCTTAATCGTTTCGAGCGTGCCAGCTCCGATCAGGGCTTCTTCAGCAGTATGTTGAACACGGAACCCCTGCTGTAGTCGTCATACACGCGGTTCTCGACCCATATCTTCCCCCCGTACCTGTCGACGAGGGACTTGACGATTGACAGCCCCATCCCCGCACCCTTTGCCTTCTGAAGGATCGGCCTGTCCAGCCTGGCGACATTCTTGTAGTCTCTCGAGAACACGCGGTCTTTGAGGTCGTCGGGGATCCCGACCCCGCGGTCGACTATCCTCATGTCAACGCACGGCGTGCCCTGGAACGTGGCGTCCTTCACCTCCACGTCGATCACTATCTCCTCGTGCTCGTCGTATTTGATCGCGTTCGTGAGGATGTTGTAGATGACCTCCGTCAGGAACGTGTCCGCGACGACCCATATGTCCTGTGGGGGCATGTTGGGCCGGATGCTTATCTTCTTCCCGAGGAAGGCGCTGGTCGCCTCCTGGGTTGCCTGATGGATCGACTTCGTCAGGTTCGTCGGGACGAGTTCGACCTCCGCGCCCTCGAGCATCTGGGCGGACCTCCTCACGTTCCTGATGATGTGTTGGATGCTCTTCGCCGCCTCCTGGGCGGACGCCAGGTACTTGAACTGGTTCTGGGTGACAGAGGTCGTGCCTAGGACTATCTCGAGATAGGCGTTGACCGGGTTGACCAGGTTCCCGACGTCGTGCGTCAGAAGGTCCAGGTACATCTTCACCTGGTCCCTTGCCCTGGTCAGGTCGTCGAAGATCTTCGAGTTCTCGATCGCTATCGTCGCGATGGACGAGAACGCCTCCATCGCCTCCATCGTCTCCTTTGTGGGTATCTTATTGTCGATAGGATAGTCAAGCTGGAGATATCCGAGCATCTTGCCGTCCCTGTCCAACATCGAGAAGTAGAGCAGGTCCAGCTCGTGCCACATGTCCGGCCCCGCCCTGGCGGCAGTCGCCTTGCTGGGGTTCTCGAGGAACACGAACCCCGAACCGTTGCCCTGGACCTCTCCGGGGATGAAGTAGCCCGTCCGCGTGACCCTGAACTCCTCCCGGAAGTCCTCAAGCACCTTGTCTCGGAGAATCGTGCTCTTCAGGACGGCTTCGGCCTCCTCATTGTTATATCCAGTCAGTGACTGGACGGTGACCTTGTCGGAGACGTCGGAGAACAGGGAGACCCCTGTCTTCCTGAAACCGAATGTGAACGCCATCGCGTCGGAGACCTTCTGCAGGACGGTCTCAGGGTCGTCGATCCTCAGGACGCTCTGGATGAGGTCGAGTATCTTCACGATGCGCTCAGTCTTGATCTCGTTCTCCTTCAGCAGGAGCATCGTGCGCTTGTACATCTCGGAGTTCTCGATTGCGACAGCGGCTATCGACGCGAAGAGCTCGATCTCCGCGATGGTCTCGATGCTGGGAATCTTGTTGTCCACCGGGTAGTCCACCTGAAGGAACCCGATCATTGAGCCCCGCCTGTTGTACAGGCCGAAGTAGAGTAGGTCCAATTCGTGCCATGCGTCCGGAGAGCTCCTCGGCTTCGAGACTGCGTCCATGTCCCTGATCGCCACGAACTTGTCAGGGCCGTAGTCCTGCTTCTCGGCGGGTATGAAGTACGCGATCCTGGAGATTCGGCAGTCATCTCTGAAATCGCTCATTATCTCAGAGACCTCGAAGGCATCGATAGAAGCCCTCACCTCCGCCTCGGCCTCCTTCGGATAGCCCGCAAGTGCGTGGTCTGTGAACACGCCCCTTATCTCGTCCATGATCGATATGGAGACCCTGTCGAAGCCGAATTCACCTCTGACCGCCTCGGCCGTCCGCCTCAGGAACACGCTCACGTCCTCGACCCTGAGAAGCTCGGTCGTCAATTCGTAGATCTTCGAGAGTGTCTGAACCCTCCTGTCTAGAGAAATCGCTAGACCGTCCGATCGAGGAGAAGGAGGAGTCATGCCAATGGCCAGTAGCGGGAAGCGCGATTAAAAGGCTTTTGAACGGTATCGACCTGCCCAAGTTTTATCTCGGCGCGCGCGATACTGGCCGTGATATCATGAAGGTCCACATCACAGCCGACATGGAAGGGATTGCAGTCATATGCCACGATGTCCAGGCCGACCACACCAAGATGGATTATCCTCGGATGAGGGAGATCATGACGGGGGAGGTGCAGGCGGCCATAGAGGGCGCCAGAGACGCGGGCGCGGATGAGATCCTCGTCTGCGACGCTCACGACACCGGCAGGAACCTGCTCGTGGAGCGGCTCGACCCCGATGTCGAGGTCATCGAGGGAAGCACATACGAGCTCGGCATGATGAGCGGCATATCTCGGGACTTCGATGCGTCAATGCAGGTGGGGTACCACGCGATGCGCCACACGCACGCGGGCGTGCTGGGACACACGTACACATACGAGATAGCAGAGCTCAGGTTGAACGGGACCGTCGTGGGGGAATCCGGACTGAGCGCCGCCATCGCGGGCCATTTCGGGGTGCCGGTCGTGCTCGTGTCGGGTGACGCGCATGCAGTCAGACAGGCCAAGGCGCTCGTCAAGAACATCGTAGGAGTGCCCACGAAGGAGGGGGTCGGTCTTTACGGGGTCAGGTCTCTTACGCCCGAGAAGGCCAGGAGGCTCATCAGGAGGGGGGCAAAGGACGCTCTCGCCCGGCTGGAGGACATCGAACCCTTCACAGTCAAGAAGCCCATCATGATGGAGGTGGAGCTCGAGCGGCCGCTGATGGCGCAGTACTGCTCTCGCATCCCAGGCGTCAAGAGGAAGGACATCAAGACGGTCAGCTACAAGGCGAGCGACATGGTCGAGGCCTTCGACGTGTTCGACATCATGAACAAGGTAGCATCTTACGCGAAGAGCGAAGGGCCTCTCTGAGCCTCCAGTGCACGCGCATGACGCGTGCGCTGGCGATCCCCGCCACATGCAAAAGCCGTCTGGGGCCACGTCCATCTACGGCTCTATTTTGAAATATGGTGACGTCCTAGACATCGACAGAACCGGCCAACTCCGGTTCTTCAACCGAGAGGAGGAAACAAGATGCCAAAAGCGAAGAAAGGCACTGAATACATCTGTGAGGTCTGCGGAACCACTCTCCTTGTGACTGAGGATGGCGTGGGGCTCCTGGAAGACGTCGTTTGTTGCGAGAGGCCCATGCAGAGCCGCAAGGCGAAGACGAAGAAGGCCAAACCGAAGAAGAAGCCCGCCAAGAAAAAGAAGAAGTGAGAAACGGGCGAAACCACTTACCACCTCCACTTTTTCGATTGCCCTGCCGCGAGCATCAAACCGAATAGTTCTTGCATCTGTTACGCATTCGAGAGAGGTCGATTGTCATGGCGGGCGGACACCCAAAGTCGGACAAGTTGGTCGTGCGGCCTCTAAGGAAGAGCGAACTCGAGAACATGCTGGACGTGTGGCGTCGGGCCGGGCTTCCCTACAAACCCCGGGGCCGGGACAGCGCGTCGAACCTGACCATGCAGTTGGCGAAGAACCCTGAGTCTTTCCTCGGGGCTTTTGCCGGCGGGGAGCTCGTGGGTGTCACCATAATAAGCGACGACGGGCGCAAGGGCTGGATCAACAGGCTGGCTGTTGTCCCGGAGGCCCGCGAGAAGGGCGTCGCCTTGAGGCTGATAAGAGAAAGCGAGAGGATCCTCCGGGAGCGCGGAAGGCACCTGTTCTGCGTGCAGATCGAAGACTACAACAAGGGCTCCATGAGGCTTTTCGAGAAGGCCGGCTACAAGAGAGAGGACGACATAATCTACTTCACGAAACGTGAGCTCAAGTCGTACTAGACGTCATCCTAGCTCGAAAGCCGTGGGCCCGAAGAGTCTGTTGGAGGGCCCTGGGTAGCGCTGCTCGCCCCTGACCATCAGCGTTGTCTGCCAGGTCCTTACCGTGTCCAATCGGCCAGCTATCTCCCTCGCCTCCAGGTTCTCGGCAAACACGCCTAGGTACAGGTCACCCGACTCGAATTGGGACACGACTGAATCGAAAAGAGCCTGCGCGTCAGCCGTCCGCCCGGACTCACACGCCCACGGCCCGAAGTCGCTCGCCGCTGACGTGGTCCTTCCAAACGCGTAACCGAGTATCTTCCCGTCCCTGCGGATCCTGTAGCACAGATCCGGGTACTCGCGGTACAGGTCTCTTATGAGCTCTGACCGGTCGTCGCCGAACAGAACGGAGTCGATCTCACATATTCCGTCCATGTCCTCTGGAGACACCCGAGAAATCCCCGGACACTCCTCGACCGGCGTCGCGATGGAGGGCTTGCACTGGATGCACAAGGCCTCCTTCAAAGGCACGAACCCTAGCCGCTTGTAGAGTCCGAATCCCTCCTTCGTCGCGAAGAGCATGATTGACTTCGCTCCCCTCCCTTCCATGTACTCGAGCGCCCTCTTCACGAGCGTCTCACCTATCCGCTTTCCTCTTACCTTCCGAGATACGATTAGGTGCCCGACGACTCCCGTCCGGCCATAGGTGATGCAGGTGATGAACGCCACCGGGGACTTGTCTTCGTAGATGAAGCTGCCCTCGGGGTCGAACCTGAGCATGCGCTCGAACTCCTCGCTGTGGTAGAGCCAGCCCTCGGAATGCGTCATCGAGACCGCGAAATCGATGTCAGCGTGCGTCATTACTCGAACGGCCATATCCGATTCCTCGTTCCAGAGATTCCCTGACCTGAGGGGCTCACAGCAGGTAGACCGTGACCTCCTCGTCCTTCTCGAGCAGGTCAACGTCTGACGGGATCACGACGTAGCCATCTGCGTAGGCCATACTGGTGATTGCCCCGGACTCCTTGAATGCGGGATGCGCTACCCCGTCCTTCAACTTCACGGTCAAGAACTGCGTCCTGCCAGTGGTAGAGACAACGCGCTTCGACATGCGCGCCTTCACGGCCATGGGCGCGGTAGACGGCAGCCTGGCCATCTTCCTCAGGACCGGCGCGACGAACACATAGGCATTCGAGAGGCAAGACGTTGGGTATCCTGGCATGCCGAAGACCAGCTGCTTCCCGACCATGCCGAACAGCGTGGGCTTCCCCGGCTTGATCGCGACGCCGTGGTACAAGACCTCTCCGCGCTTTTCGAGGACGTCCAGCATGATGTCCCGTTCGCCGACCGAGCTCCCGCCAGAGAAGAGTATCATGTCGCAGTCGGAGTTCGCCCTCAAGACGGCCTCCAGGCCATTCAACGAGTCGTTGACTATCTCGGTGACCCTGGCCTCACCCCCGTTTGACACGACCATCGTCGACAGCGTGTAGCTGTTGATGTTGTAGACCTGCCCGGGGTGCAGCTCGGTCCCGAGCTCCGCGATCTCGTCCCCTGTCGGCACAATCGCGACCAGAGGCTTTGCGAACACCTTGACGCTCTCCATGCCGACAGCTGCGACCGCGCCGATCTTGCTCGGGTTGAAGACCTCGCCCTTGGAGATTATCTCGTTCCCAGGTGCTATGTCCTCTCCCTTCTTCGACACATGCTGTCCTGGGTGTGCGGGCTCCGAGACCACGATGGACCCGCCCTTCAGCTCCGTGTTCTCCACCATGACGACAGCGTCTGCGCCGTGGGGCAACATCGCGCCCGTGGCGATCTCAGCACATAGCCCCTTGGCCAGCTTCTTCTTGGGCACTCCGCCCGCATAGATGACCTCGTTGACCTTGAGCAGGACGGGTTCCGACCTCGACGCGCTGAAGGTGTCAGCGGCCCTGAGCGCGTAACCGTCCATAGCAGACCTAGAGAAAGGCGGGACGCTCACACGGGACACTATCGGTCCCGCGGACACCCTCCCAAGGGCGCTGGTAATGTCCAGCATCTCAGTCCTCTTGACCGGCTCCGCCTTCGCCAATGAGATCCGGAGGGCCTCGTCGACCTGGATGAGCCTCTTTATCGGCCTCATCTCTGGGCCTCCCAGACGACATGGCCGAGCTCGGGTGCGATGAGCTTCGATACGGCCATCCTGACGGCCTTCTCCGATCCCGGCAGGCAGAAAACGACCTTGCCCTCGGTCACGAACGCAGTCGCTCTGGACATGAACGCAGCACTGCCAATCTCCTGGTAGCTGAGGGCCCTGAACAGCTCTCCGAAACCGGGCAAGGGCTTCTCCTGGAAGGTGGCTAACGCCTCGAGGGTGACGTCCCGCCTCGCCACACCCGTGCCCCCGTTCATGACGACGGCCTGCACCTGCTCGTCCTCGATGAACTCCCTGAGCGCCTTCTGAATCTGCTGCAAATCGTCCTTCACGATGATCCGTCTCAAGATCTGGTGGCCGGCGTCCTTCAGCAACTCGGAGATGGCGCGGCCAGAAGTATCATCAGCTTCGGTCCTGGTGTCGCTGACCGTGATTATGGCGACCCTCACGCTCTTGGGCGCCTTGCTCCTGTGCTCCTCAACTCCCATCCTGCTCAAACCCCCTTCGTCTTCTTCACGACTCTGATCTCGGATATCGCCGTGCCCGGGTACTGCCCTTTCTCGTCCTTCTCAAGGTACTTCACCATGTCCCAGATGTTGAGCAGGGCTGCCGCAGCGCCGACTAGGGCCTCCATCTCGACACCTGTCCTGTACTCCGCAGCCACGGTACAATGTACCTCGACACGGTCCTTCTTCGGAACGACCTCGACGGAAACCGAAGTTAGAGGTATCTGGTGACACAGCGGAAGGAGCGATGAGGTCGCCTTGGCGGCCTGGATGCCAGCGAGTTTCGATGCGGATAAGACATCCCCCTTCTTCGTCTTGCCTTCTACAACTGCTACGACCGTCGATGGCTTCAGCTTAATCTCTCCCCTCGCGGTGGCCTTACGCTTCACCACCGCCTTCCCGCCTACATCGACCATCCGAGGCATGTCAGTTCACGTCTCCCTCTACCCAGTGAGATCCCTTCCCACCGAACTCCTTCTTCCATATCGGCGTGGTCTTCTTCAGCTCGTCGATTATCTGCCTGCACGCCGCGAAAGCCTCTTTTCTGTGAGGCGCGCTCACCGCGATGACTATGATGACGTCGCCCACATCCAACTTCCCAACCCTGTGGGCGACGGATATCCTCGACACTAGATGTTCCTCTGAAGCCTCCTTGCATATCCTGGCCAGGTCCTTCCCGGCCAGGTCCTCGGCGGCCTCGAGCTCCATCCTGCTCACGCGCCGTCCATCGGATTTGTTCCTAACAGTGCCTACGAAGACGACAACTCCGCCTGCGGCAGCCGTCCTCACCGAGTCAATCACCTTGCCGACCGGGACGGGGCGACGAGAGATCTTCACCGATGTCTGAACCATGGGACTAGCTCCAATACGGTCTCCGATTAGCGACGCACTTCAAGTACAATTCGGCTAAATCGGCATCGCGCGCGCCTTGTCTGAGCGGGGTGAGCAGGTCGACCGCCCCGGACTTGTCCATGAGGCACGGCTTGACCTTTCCGTCGCTTGACATCCTTATCCGGGTGCAGTTCGCGCAGAACTCAGTGTTGTGCATGGGCCTGACCACCTCGACCGTGACCTGAGACCCGTTGTTCTCGATGTGGTACCTCCGCCTGCGATGGAGTTCGTTCATCGAGAATCCGGACGCACGTCGTGCCAGAATGGCCTCCGTGTCCCTGAGAGAGTAGAACCGCTCCGCGAACTGACAACCGTTCTCGTCCTCCTTCTTCGCCATGTACTCGATGAGCTGGAGGACGGCTCCCGCTCCGCTGCAGAAGTCGATCATAGGCTCGATGTCATGCTCGTTGAGGCCTTTGAGCACCACCATGTTGACCTTGACCGGGGAGAGGCCCGTCTTGACCGACGCTGATATCCCCTCCACCGCTCTGTCGACGATGTCAACCCCGCACAGGCGCGCGTACCTTTCTCCGTCGAGCGTGTGCAGGCTGACGTTCACCCTGCGCAGGCCGGCGCGCTTGAGTTGCCCCGCGAACTCTGACAGTCTCGAACCATTCGTGGTCAGGGAGACCTCCGAGACTAGAGGAGATATCGAGGACACGATCTCGCAGATGTCGTCCCTGAGGAGGGGCTCGCCTCCCGTCAATTTCACCTTCCTGACTCCAATGCGTGCAATCACACGAACGATCCGCTCGATCTCCGCCGGTGTCATCTCCTCACTCGAGGGAGTCTGCCCCTCGTGATGACAATGCGAGCATGCCAAGTCGCACCTCTGAGTGACTGAGAGCCTCAAGCTGCGGACTTCCCGACCATGAGAATCGACGGGGAATGGCGCAGCACCTGAGCTCGCTGACCGACTGACCGACATGCTCGGAGAGGCATAACGCGGAGGCCCTTATAAGAATTGCCGTTTTCGGGAGGCCCAACCCGACGTCTGGTAAATATTCGGTATGATTTAATAAGAGCGTATGAATATACCTGCACAAGGGTCGGGGATGCGAGAGACCTTGCTTGTTGACTCGGCGGGCACGTCGGCCCGCCAATCTGGCGCGAACCTTCCAGTCGAAGACATTCTTGACATCCTCAGGCTCATCCTGAGGAGTGAGCCGTTGGACGAGGTCCTCCAGAGGATCGTCGACACAATCGCTTTCTCTTGCGCGCTCAAGCGCGTCACACTCGGAGTCATGGATGACCGCACGGGGATGTTCACCCCGTTCGCGCTCCACGGATACCCTCCTGAGCAAGCGCTTTCGATAAAACGGCACGGATACACCCCGGAGAGGATGAGGACCGAGCTGAGGCCCGAGTTCAAGATAGGGCGCAACTGCTACTACGTCAGAGCGGAGGACCAACACACGGTCTACGATGACCAGTATGACTACATCATGGACGTGGAGCTGTTGGACGAGACCAGGAAGTCGCCCTCTGACTGGCACGAGCTTGACTATATCGACGTCCTTATGACCGACAGGCTGGGCAACTGGATCGGATGGGTCGAGATCGACGAGCCCCTGGACAGGAAAGTACCGTCCCACGACGTGATCGACCATGTGCGAATCCTGACCGACCTGGCGGCGATCGCGATCGAGAACTCAAGGATGTGCGGGGACGCCGTGGCCGCCCACCTGGATGCCAAAGGGTATCTCCATTTAATAGTCCACGACATCGGCAACCTTGTCGCGGAACTATCGCTGAAACTCTCGGAACTCTCTTCGGAGAAGGACCTGGACATGGCGAAGCGGGAGGCAGACTTCGCCATGGAGACCGCTTCGGCCATCAAGGCAGTCATCGACAACGTCCGGAAGTTCGCGGACGTGAGGTCCTCCGAGCCATTCCTCCTCGAACCCTATGACCTCCGCGAGGTTCTCTCGACTGCTGCAGACATAATCAGGAAGGAGCATCCGTCGAGGGAAGTTGTCATAAACATGGACTGCCCCCCCTCGGTCAGCCCTGTGCTTGCGGACGATCTCGTCTACGACCTGCTCTGCAACCTGATGAGGAACGCGGTCAGAAGCACCCCCGGTCACAAGGTCGAGATAGACCTCAGCCTGTTCGAAGGCCACAGCGTCTGCACCGTCGTCGTGACGGACCGCGGCGTCGGGATACCAGATTCGATCAAGCCAAACGCCTTCGCGATGTTCTCGCCGAAGCCAGAGGGAACGATAGAGACGAAGCTCATGCTCTCGACCGTCTCCCTCCTGGTTGAGAGGTACAACGGCCTGATCTCAGTCCGTGACAGAGTCCCGGGCGACTACTCCAAAGGGACTTGTTTCGAGGTCTCGTTCCCCAAGGTCATGAAGAAGACGCTCGGGGCCGGAGAGGCAGAGGTGGCCAGGGAGCAAGCCCGCCTGGTCTAGTACGCTCGCAGATACCCCCTCCGCAAGCAATTAAGCCCCAATCAGCGCTCCGGGTGACCGATGGCAGACCTCAGAAGGGACGATATTGAACTCCGCAGCACTGACGATTTCGAAGGCATCCGGAAACTCGCACTCGCCTCTGGGCTCGAGGACGGCACGTTCGAAGGCATAGCCGCCGCGTTCGGCCTCTACGCGGGAGATAGGCTTGTGGGATGCGCTGCGCTGAAACAGGTGGACGACAGGTATTCGGTCGAGTGGCTCGCTGTGGACGAGAGCCTACGGAACCGAGGACTCGGGTCTAAGCTCATAAGGCAGGTCGAGGACGAAGCGCGGTCCAGGGGAGCTCGCACCCTCTGGGCGCTTGCACGGGCGCCGGGGTTCTTCCAGTCGATAGGGTTCAGGCTCGCGAGGCCTGAGGAGACAGGCGGCCCGACGCTGGTCAACTGCATGAAATGCCCCCAGTTCCGGAAGTCCTGCGACCCAGCCATAGTCGTGAGGGCGCTCTGACCGTTAACTGCGTTACTGGCAGGACCGGCAGGTTAAAGTACAGATGCGCGTTTTAATCAGCAAAAGGATGGTTTGACAGATGGCCCTGAGCGAGAAGAAAATCACCGCTTGCGCGAAGAGCATGGTTGAGACCTGCAACCTGAAGAAGGGAGACGCTGTCATCGTACGAGGCGGAGCGCATACCCAGACCTTGCTGGAGGAGATCGCTCTGGAGTGCTATCGGAAGGGAGCTCTGCCCACGATACTCGTGGACTCCGACAGATATGCGAGCAAGGTATACTCCGAGATACCGGCGTCCACCATGGCGCAGACGCACAGGCATTACGTCGCGATGGTGAAGGAATCAGACATGCTGATAGCCATCGAACCGTACGACGACCCGTCCATTGTGGCCGCGTTTCCACGCGAGAAGCTCGAGGCCAGGCAGAAGGCGAACCTGCCGTTGATGGACATCATCTACGCCAAGCACGACGGAAAGAAGTGGCTATACGCCGGCTGGCCCACGAAGAAGGCCGCCAAGAGCTTCGGCATCAGCTACGACGAGCTCGAGAAGATAGTCATCGGCGGACTGTCCGTCACCCCTGCGGCGCTCATGAAGACCGGGAAGAAGCTGAACGCCAAGTTCAAGGACGCCAAGTGGGTCCATGTCTGGGACAGCAAGGGCACTGACTTCCGGGTGAACATCGAGGGCAGGCGCAGCAACATCGACGACGGCTTCACGAGTGACGAGGACTACCGCGCGGACGACAGGGGCGCCAACCTGCCGGCGGGCGAGCTGTTCTTCGCGCCAAAGGAGACGACCGGGAGCGGCACCCTGTACTGCCCCATCACGCGAGACCGCATGTCCGACAAGATCGTCAAGGACGTCCTCGTCGAATTCAAGGACGGAATCATGCAGCTCGACAAGACCAGGGCCAGCAAGAACCTGAAGGACCTCGTGTCAAGCTTCGAGCAATGCGAGAAGGTCGACAAGACGAAGTACAAGCCCGTCCGGACAAGGAACGTCGGAGAACTCGGCATCGGGTTCAACCCGAAGATCACAAAGGCAATCGGTTACATCCTGACCGACGAGAAGGTGACCGGCACGGTACACCTGGCGTTCGGGTCCAACTCCAGCTACGGGGGCACGTCCGACTCGATAATGCACTGGGACTTCGTGTCTGCACCTGGCGTCAACATCGAGGTCGAGCGGAAGGACGGCAGTAGAGTAACTGTGATGGAGAAGGGCAAATTCGTGTGATTCCTGAAGGAATCACTCTTCGCACAGGCGCGCGCCAGCTGCGCGCGCTTGCGCGAGGGTTTCCACCCTCCGCGGGCCCATGCCCGGGTCGTCAGTATGCAGCAGGAGGACCTCGCCGGCGTACTGGTAGTCTATCGCGGCGAAGAACGCTTTCACGACATGCCGCGCCGGCTCGAACACTATGGGTTTCTGGGAGCCCGCGCAGGACACGAACAACCCCTTTGGACGTCTCCTTCCCTCGTACCGTCTGACCCCGTGGACGTACTTCTCAGTCCAGAAACACTGGCAGCGGTCGATCATCGCCTTTGTCTGTGCGGACACGCCCATGAAGAATATCGGTGAGGCGAGCACGATTGCGTCCACAGTCCTGATCTTCTTGTATATCTGTGCCATGTCGTCGTTGCCTCGGGCGCACCCCTTGCCCGAATCGCACATCCTGCACTCGAAGCACGGATGGATGTTCATCTTCGCGAGGTCGAGCCGCTCGGCTTCCGCGCCGGTCGCCTTGGCGCCCTCCAGAACGGCATCGAGGAGCGCTGCGGTGTTGCCGTCCAAGCACGGACTTCCAAGAATCCCGAGAACCTTAGGCGCCATGTGAGACAACTCCGACCCTTACGGCCGTGAAGAATCACCACCGCTTATTTGTATTTGCTGGCCGGGCTGACGGCAAGGTTAATCAAACGCGCGTCCATTCCAGGCGTGGCTGGTCGATTTGTCGGGCAAGAGGTTCAGCGGCAAGAGCGTAGTGGTCACAGGTGGGGCGTCCGGGATAGGTAAGGCAACCGCTCGAAGGTTTCTTGAGGAAGGGGCCAAGGTCGCGATATTCGACCGGTCCCTCGAGACGGGCAAGAGCACCGTGTGCGAGTTCGAGAAGAAAGGGCTCCGCCCGATACTTATCACAGGGGACGTCACGAAGGCCTCCGACGTGAAGAAGATGGTCAAGGAAGCTCATAGACGCCTCGGGAGCATCGACATCCTGTTCAACAACGCCGGGATACTCGTCGAGGGGACCGTCCTGGACGTCTCGGAGAAGGACTGGGACAGGATCATGGACGTCAATGTGAAAGGCGTATTCCTCATGTCCAAGGTGGTCCTCCCGATCATGCTCAAGCAGGGCAAGGGGGTCATCGTCAACAATGCCTCCTGCAGTGGTCTGGTCGGGGACAGGAACGCGATCGCGTACAACACCTCCAAAGGGGCTGTGGTCCTCATGACCAAGTGTCTCGCACTGGACTATTCTCTCAAGAACATCAGGGTGAACTGCGTGTGTCCTGGCGAGATAGACACCCCGATGTTCCGACAGGAGGCAAAGGCCAGGAACATGCCTGTGGAGGAGTACAGGAAGCAGCTATGCGAATACCACCCTATAGGTCGTCTGGGAAAGCCGGACGAGGTGGCGAACGCCGTGCTGTTCCTCGCCTCCGAAGAGGCAGGGTTCATCACGGGGACTGCGTTCTCCGTCGACGGCGGGTACACGTGCCAGTGAGCGTCTCCCTTCAGACGCCAAGGACGTCTAATGCGGTCCCCTGCCTGACTGGCCGAAGCACCTTGGGGTCGCCCTCAACCTTCCCGATGATGTTACAGGGACTGTAGGCTACCGGAGAGCTGCCCTTGCTCGCCGGCGTAGGGCCATAGAAGATGGCTATCGCGTCCCCGTCGGGCCAGAAGGCGACATCGCCCACCTGCATCTCCGCCCTAGCATCGTGCTCGATGTCCGTATGGAACGGTGCCTCGAAGTAGACCTCGTCGCCCCAAGTCTGCGCCCGTGATGAGAACGGAAGGACCGCCATCAGCGCCTCGACCGTGGGGGTCATCTCCTGTCTGAGCGAGACGACGATTTCGGGGCCGTCTCTGAAACGGATCCGTACCTTGCCCATGGATGTGCCCGGGATGAGATGTTTTTGGTTCCCCTTATACCTATCACATCGAAGCCCATGGTATTCAAAATACGCCTAAAGTTTTATGCTGACCCGGCACACTTGTCGCACCGACAGGGAGAAGGCCCCTGGAACAGGAGGAGGTTGTATGGCGTCTGATAAGTTGAAGGATCTGTTGAACCAGGCAATCGCGAGGGAGATCCAGGTCTCAGTCCAGTACATGTGGCAACATGTTCAGTGGGCTGGTGTTGACCACTTCGCTGTGAGCGACAAGCTGAAGGACATCGCGGTGGAAGAGATGAAGCACGCTGAATCGATCGGCGAGCGGCTCTGGTACCTGGGCGGGGTCCCGACCACGAAGCCCGCGCCGATAACCGTCGGCGGCGAACTCTGGGAGATGGTCGGACTGGACGTCAAGGCCGAGGTCGAGGCGATGGACCTCTACAAGAACATCATAAAGGTCGCCTCGGAGGAGGGCGACGTGACGACGATGTTCATCTTCCAGGGAATCCTTGAGCAGGAAGAGGAACACCACGACTTCTTCACTTCGCTTGAAGAGGGCAAGAAGTAGCAATTTGTTTCCGTTGCTCATCTGCGCGGAGAACGCGCAGATCCGTTTCCAATTCTTGAGCTGTGAGCCTATTGCCCGAAGCTGGTTGGATAAGAACAGACGTCCCCCGATCGCCGGGGGACGAGAATGGGTTTACAGTGTCCGTCCTACTTCTGCTTCTTCCTGCGTCCGAGCAGTTTCCTCCTGAAAGCCTTGAGCTTCTGCCGCTGAATCGCCTCGGTCGGGTTCAGCTTCTTGGGGCACACCTCGACGCAGTTGAATTGTGTGTGACACCTCCAGACGCCGTCCTCGTTCGCTATCAGGTCTAGCCTCTCGCCAGGTATCGTGTCCCTGGTATCCATGAGGAACCTGTAAGACTTCAGCAGAGCGGCAGGGCCAAGGTAGGTACTGCTCGTCCACGCCATCGTGCACGCGCTGGTACACGACCCGCACAGGATGCAGTCAATCGGCTCGTTGATCGGCACGCGCTCCTTCGGGAGCTGTATGAACTCCTTCTCAGGATAGGGCTCCTGGCCGACCATGTAGGGCTTCACGCGCTTGATCCTGTCGAAAAACAGGTCGTAGTCCACCGCGAGGTCCTTGACGACCTTCTGGTGCGGCAGCGGGCTGAGCAGGATGTCCCCCCTGCCCATCAGCGTGCTGACCTGGGTCTCGCACGCGAGCCTGACCTTGCCCGCGATGACCATGGCGCACGAGCCGCACACGCCCGCCCTGCAGCAGAACCTGAAGGCGAGCGAGCCGTCCTGGTGGTTGAGGATCTCGAAGAGCGCGTCCAGCACAGTCATGCCCGGCTTGAGCACGACCTTGTAGGGCTGCCAATATGGCATCGAGTCGGAGCTCGGGTCGAACCTCTGCACCTTGAAGGTGGCTTCGTTGTCTGCCATCTCAGTACCTCCTGGCTTCGGGTTTGTACTTCCCCAGTTTGACCGGACTGTAGCTGATCTTCGGTCCTGACGACGTGTACTCTGCTATCGTGTGCTTCAGGAACTTCACATCGTCCCTCTCCTTGAAGTCAAGCCTCGAGTGCGCGCCCCTGCTCTCCTCCCTCTTGAGTGCTCCCACGATGATGGCCTCGGCGACGTCGAGCATGCCCTCGAGTTCGTAAGCACGGACCAGGTCGAGGTTGTACACCTTGCCCTTGTTCTGCACGGTGATGGTCTTGTAGCGCGCCTGGAGCTCCTTGATCTTCGCGAGGGCCTCCTCCATTGCCTTCTTCTCCCTGAAGATGCCGACCTTGGTGATCATGGTCTCCCTCATCTCGGCCCTGATGTCGGAGTGGTTGTCCTGACCGTTCCTGGCGAGGAGGGCGTCTATCTTCTCCTTCGTCTCGCGGAGGCACTTCATGACCGCGGCTTCGCCCTGCTTCTGGTCCTTCTTCGCGAGGACGTACTCGGCCGCTGCCTTGCCCGACAGCTTGCCGAAGACGACCGTGTCGAGCAGCGAGTTCCCGCCGAGCCTGTTGGCCCCGTGAACACTCACGCACGCGCACTCGCCCGCGGCATAGAGCCCCTTGTACTTCGTGGCGCCGCGGACGTCGGTGTCTATCCCACCCATGGTGTAGTGCTGTCCGGGCTGTATCGGCACGGGCTTCTCTATCGGGTCTACCCCGACGAAGTTGATCGCCAGATCTCGTATACCGGGCAGCCTCTCGAGGATTTTCTCCCTGCCGAGGTGCCTGAGGTCGAGGTACACGTAGTCCTTCCCGTCTATCCCGCGGCCCTCGTTGATCTCCGTCTGGATGGACCTGGAGACAATGTCCCTGGGCCCGAGCTCCATCGCCTTGGGGGCGTACTTCGACATGAACCTCTCGCCGAGCGAGTTGATCAGGTAGCCGCCCTCACCCCTCGCGCCCTCGGTCATCAGTATGTTGGTGCCGAAGAGAGAGGTAGGGTGGAACTGGATGAACTCCATGTCCTTTACCGGAACTCCCCGCCTATATGCAGCCGCGAGCGCCGAGCCCGAGCTGATTAGCGCGTTCGTGGACCGGCCGTATATCTGGCCGCTGCCGCCCGTGGCGAATATGACAGCCTCGGCCATGAACGGCTCCAGCTCGCCGGTCTTCAGGTTCCAGCAGATGACGCCCCTGCACACGTCTCCCTCGAGCACGAGGTCCACAAGGACCCTGTCCTCGTACAGGGGCACGTTGTGCTTGACGGATACCTCCCAGAGCGTGTGGAGCATGTACTGGCCCGTCTTATCGCTCGCGAAGCAGGTCCTCGGGTACCCCGCGCCTCCGAACGGCCTCTGCGCGATCTTGCCTGCGTCCGTCCTCGAGAACGGGCATCCCCAGTGCTCCATCTCGTAGATGCATACCGGGGCTTCCTTCGTCATCAGTTCGGCGCAGTCCTGGTCCGCCAGGTAGTCGCTTCCCTTGATCGTGTCGAACCCGTGCTTCTCGGGGTTGTCGTCTGCGCCCTGAGGGTTGTTGGCCAGGGCCGCGTTGACGCCGCCCTGGGCGGCGCCGGAGTGCGACCTGACCGGGTGCACCTGGGATATGATTGCTGTGTCGATCTTTGGCGCGGTCTCGATGGCCGCCCTGAGCCCTGCGAGCCCGCCCCCGATCACCAGTATCTTGTGGTAGTGCATCTGCTCAGCCTCCCGAACCTGTTATGAACGGAAGCAGGATGATTATGCCCCAAACCAGCGTTGCGAGGCCGACTACCCAAAGGCCGACATCGACCAACTTCTTCCTCTTCGCGAACATGTCGAAGTCGAACATGACCGTCCTCAGGCCGTTGAGCCCGTGGAAGAGGACCATTGACAGCATGCCGTAGTCTACGACAATGTAGAACAGCTGGTCAAGCCTCAGGCTGACGCCCTCGAATGTGATGAGTGGGTCATCGCCGGTGTGCTCATCGAGGTCCATGAAGTGGTCTGCGTAGATGTGTATCGCCAAGAAGACTATCAGCAGCACCGCCGACAGCCTTTGGAACGCCCATGCCCATGTCCCTGCAACCTTGCTGGTCGAAATCTTCTGCTCAGGCATGCTCATGCACCCCCCGAAGACACGAATATGAGGTCCCAGATCGCCCACAGGCCTCCGACGATCAGTACTGCGGCGACCGCCATGCACACCCAGAACACGAGCTTCTGGCGCCTTATCCCCAGCCCGAGGTCGAAGAGAACGACCCTGAGGCCGTTCATCGCATGGTAGATGACCACGATGACCAACAGGAAGTCCATGGCGACGAACAGCGGCTGCGAGGTGGTCGCCATGAGGTCGTTGAAGCTGGCGCCGTCGTCACCGACCGAAGCCGTTGACAAGAACGACAGGTGAAGGAACACATACGCCACCAGCACCAAGCCGGTGAGCCTGTGTCCGACCCATGCCCACATTCCGGTCTTCATGTTCGTCGGCCAGAACTCCGAGTTCTTGCCGAACAACCATTTGAAGTCTCGTACCTTCATTCAAACACCTGACCAAGAGATCGAATCTTGCGTCCCGACCCGCAGAACAAGTCGCCCCTGTCGAAGGGTCAGATGCCCTCCGGGTCCCCCGGGGGCAGACTAGCAAGAATATACTTAAGCATATCTCCTCGAACACAAAACGGGCGATTTTCATCTGCTGTGATTCAAGCATCGGCCTTTTGTCGTTATCGAACATTCGAAATTCGTCCTCCGACACTGAAAATCGTTGGAGAGGCATCGAGCGGCGCCCGAGGGGGGCTTGCCACGCGCGTGCGGGCGCAACGCGCGCAGAACCGTGCCCTGACCCGGCTGCGTCGGGAACACTCTGAGGATCCACCGGGAGCGTTCATGTAGTCAAATAAGGATACGAGGAGCGGGGACGAACATGGACAAGTACCAGTGCAATGTGTGTGGTTGGATCTACGACCCGGAAAAGGGCGACCCGACGCAGAACATCGAGCCGGGCACCCCATTCGAGCAGCTACCAGACGACTGGACATGCCCCGAATGCGGTGCAGGCAAGGAAGAGTTCACCAAGCTGTGATCGGACACATCTGCCTGTGCCGGTGAGACCGCTCTCCGCTCGCGGTCCCTGACACTCATGGAGGATTGCCAGTGATACTGAGGCTTGCCATAATAGGTTTTGGAAATGTCGGCCAGGAGTTCGCCCGGATGCTGGTCGACAAGAGGGAGTGGCTGCTCAGGAAGAAGGGGCTTGACGTCGAGGTTCTGGCAATTGCCACCAGGTCGAAGGGCTCCCTCATCTCGAAGCGGGCCCTGGACCTGCAGAAGACTCTGGATCTTCTGAAGGCGGGAAAGAGTCTCAAGGGGTACGGCCCGGAGGCGACCGACCTTCCCCCCAAGAGCATCATTGAGAGATGCGATGCCGACATGATGGTTGAACTCACCACGCTCAACATCGACTCCGGCCAGCCCGCGATTGACCATATCAAGTCGGCTATGAGCGTCGGCCTGGACGTCGTCACGGCGAACAAAGGGCCAATCGCGTGGGCCTACGACGAGCTGCGGGACATGGCGAGGGCAAAGGGCGTGCACTTCAGGTTCGAGGGGACCGTGATGGACGGGACCCCTGTGTTCAACCTAGTCGAGAAGACGCTCCCCGGATGCGAGGTCCTCGGCCTCGCAGGGATCCTCAACAGCACATCCAACTTCGTACTGCATCAGATGGCGTTGGGCAGGGCCATGGACGAGGCCATCAGGGAGGCTCAGAGAAGGGGCTTCGCAGAGGCCGACCCTTCGCTGGACATCGACGGCTGGGACGCATCAGCCAAGATAACCGCGCTTGCCAATGTCCTAATGGACGCGGACACCAACCCGAAGAAGGTGGTAAGGACGGGCGTGCGCGACCTGGGCAAGGCGGACATCGACAAGGCGGCCTCACAGGGCAAGAAGATCAAACTCGTCGCCAGGGCGACCCGTGAGGGAGACTCGGTGAAGCTGCAGGTGAGTCCCGAGCACATAGGCCCGGACAACGTGTTCTGGCCTGTCGATGGGACTTCGAGCGCGGTGACGATCAGCACCGACCTCATGGGAGACGTGACCGTCATCGAGACCAACCCGACAGTCACGCAGACGGCCTATGCAGTCTTCTCAGACCTGCTTCTGACTGTCGAGGCCATCAGGCACGGGACGATCTGACCTATTCGACTTCCAGGCTGAACTCCTGGTTGTCATAGTAGTAGCCCGACCTCCTGCGATAGTCGTGCTCCGCACTGAGGATCGTCAGGTGGCCGGACTCCTCGCCCACGAGCCACCTGTATATCTCCTTCGCCTTGGGGTCATCCGTGCCCTTCAGCGCGGCAGAATAGTACTCGATGGACTTCTTCTCCACCTCGATGCCAAGCGCCAGGACCTCCAATTCGCCTGCCTCCTGCCTCAGCTTGATTCTCTTGAGCCTGGGGTCCTTGAAAACCGAGAGCTGCGGGACGGCCTGGCCCTTCCGGCTCGCCTCATATAAAGACAGCCAGCTGTCTCCGCTGGACAGTCTCTCATACTCCCTGCTGAGGACCTCTATGTGTTTCACTTCCTGCTGCACCAAGCTCGAGAAGGTGTCCTTCGAGCGCTGGTTCTGCACGGTGTCGACTGCCCTCTCGAAGAAGTTCTTGCCCTCCAGCTCCATCAGAATTGCGTCCTTCAGGACCGCGAGATGCTCCACTGCGTCAGTCGACATTTAACCTTCCCGCTAGCACATAGCAGATGCTAGCCAGCATTTATCGTTTTCCACCATACGAGCTGCGAAAAGGGGCAGGCACCGCCCAGGAGCTCACTGAGCAGTCAGGCCCCCGTCTATCGAGAGCGCCGCCCCCGTCACGAATGAGGCCTCGTCCGAGGACAGGAACAGGACCGCGTGAGCGACCTCTTCCGGCCTGCCGACGCGGCCTATGGGGTGGTCTTCATTGGTCTTCTTCATGTACTTCTCGACATCCCCCGACGCCCTAGCCTCGGACGCGAGCATAGGAGTGTCTATGCACCCGGGGTTGACCGAATTGACGCGTATGCCGTAGGGGGCGTAGTCGAGCGCCATGGCCTTCGTCATAATGGTGATTGCGCCCTTCGACGCGCAGTATGCGGGGCAGGACCTGTTCCCAACGAGCCCGGCATCCGAGGAACTGTTGACTATCACGCCTGACCTCTGCTTCTTCATGTGTGGCACCGCGTACTTTGACACCAAGAAGACTCCCTTGAGGTTGATGTCCAACACGCGGTCCCACTCGGCCTCCGTCGTGTCCTCGGCCAGCTTCTCGAGGTACACGCCCGCGTTGTTGAACAGGATGTCGATTCTGCCGAACTTGCGGACAGCGGTGTCCACCATCCTCTTCGCGTCAGCGGCCTTGGACACATCGCCCCTTACGAACACGACTGCTCCGTGGGCCCGAAGCTCCTTGAGCGCCTTCGCGCCCTTCTCCTTCGACCGCCCGGTGACGACGACCTTCGCGCCTTCATCGAGGAAGAGCGCCGCGGTGGAAAAACCCATACCCTCCGTTCCGCCGGTGATCAACGCGACCTTGCCCTTGAGTTTCATTGTCTCCAACCGTTCGGTTAGCGTCGAAGTGCTCAATAACCTTGTTGGAGCGCACTGCCAGGTTACTTCACGGACACAATAGGGAGTGCCACCCTGAACACGCTGCCCTTTGACGGGTCACCCGTGACCCGGTCCTCCACCCATACGATTCCGTGATATGCCTCGACTATGGCCCGGACTATCGATAGTCCGAGGCCGCTCGCAGGCTGCCTGTCCGATGCGCTGAGGAACCTGCCGAAGACCAGGTTCTTCTTCGAGTCCGGTATGCCGATCCCGTGGTCGGCTATCGATACGCACCAGTAACGTCTCGGCTCGACCGTGAACTCCCCGATGCTTATCTCGATGACGACTGTCTCGTGCGGGTCGTACTCGACGGCATTCTCGATGATGTTCGTGAATATCTCGTTGGCGAGCTCATTCCCGTTCGCGAAGTACCTGTGGTTGGTGAGCTTCATCTCGATCTTGACTTCCTTGCCCGAGTGGTTCCTCATGACCTCGGCGATGCTCTCCTTCAGGACCTCTCCGAGCTCGACAGGGCCGAGATGCTCGGCGCCCTCCTCCTCGATCTTCATGAGCTTGTTCGCGCGCTGGATCAGCTCGCTGATGCCCCACGCGGCCGTGGACGCGCGTTCCATGTAGATCGACGCCTTCTGCGGGAGGCCTTTGGACTCCGAGGCCATCTGCAGATAGCTCGTGACGGCCTGGTTGTAGTTGTTGATGTCGTGAGATATTATATCGCTCAGGAACCTGGACCGCTGCGCGATCTCGACCTGCTTCTGGAACAGGCGCGCGTTCTGGATGGCGACTCCAGCGAGCTTCGAGAAAATCATCATCGCCTCTATGGTCGCTGCGTCCGGGATCCTGTTCGAATTGGACTCGTTGATCTCGATGAACCCTATTGGGAAGCCGTCCATGTTCCGTATGACGAACCTGATGTAGTCAAGTTCGTGCCATGCCATGGGGTCGGTCCTGGATGCCTTCGCCTTCTCAAGATCAATGTAGAACGGCTCCTCGCCCTTGCGGATTTCACCTGGGGCTGGGCGCACAAGATACACATCGTCTGCGATCTTGTATTTCTCATCGAGGTCCTGCTTGAGTCTTTCCTGGGTGTATGTGAACTTCTTGATCTTCTTCGCCCGTTCCTTGTCGTAACCGTATGCGGCCCTGACTCGGAAGATCCTCTCACTCTCATCGAGGACGCCTATGACGAGCGCACGCATGGAGAACAGATTCGCGATAGTCTCCGCGATCTTCTGCAGCACAGAATCGATGTGTCCTACGGACATTATGTCCGAGAGCACGTTGAGCATCTCGCCTGAGAACCTTGGCGGATCGGCGAATGGCGTCCCCTCCAGTGGTGTCTTCGGCTTCGTCGATGAACTCTGCATTTGCATCCCTTGGCTAGACTCTGCAGATGGTGAGTGAATCACTCCTCCCTATTATAACTTGTCGAGAAATCCTTCGGGCTCCGCGGGGCGCAGCCGCGTGTCCAGCACCGCTCCGGGCCCGCACAACGAAGGCGAGTCTGCCCTCGCCGGAGCAGATAGTCCATAAATAGACGGAAGTTGATTCGAAGCGCGAGGATTCTTATGGCTGAGGAGGTCGAGGTAGGCAAGGTGACAATCTTCTTCGCGAAGCCGAGTGTGGTCGCCATCGACATCATTTCGGGGTCGCTCTCCGTAGGCGACACCATCAGGGTCAGGGGGGCCACGACCAACTTCGAGCAGAAGATAGAGTCAATGGAGATAGACAGGAAGCCTGTGCCGAGTGCGTCCGCTGGACAGTCTGTAGGCATCAAGGTGAAGGAAAGATCTCGGCCCCACGACAAGGTTTTCAAGGTCGTAGGCTGAGCTTGCGCCACACGGTCCGGACGAAATCGCATGAAGCCATCCATCATTGTCCACGGCGGAGCTTGGGACATCCCCGATGTCCTGGTGGACAAGAACACCAGAGGATGTGAGGCTGCATCTGCTGCCGGTTTCGACCTGCTGGAGCGCGGGGGCTCGGCTTTGGACGCGGTCGAAACGGCAGTCCGCCACCTCGAAGACGACCCCTCTTTCAACGCGGGGAGGGGCTCCGTGCTGAACCAGGCAGGCCAGGTAGAGATGGACGCCGTCGTCATGGAAGGCAGGATGCTGTCGTTCGGAGCAGTTGCGGCCCTGAAGAACATCGCCCACCCCGTCAGCGTTGCACGCAAAATCATGGAGAAGACCGAGTTCTCGATGCTCGTGGGCGAGGGGGCGCTTGCCTTTGCGCTCTCCCAGGGGTTCGAACGCGTCTCCGACGAAGACCTGCTCGAGGGCGCCCAGCTGGAGGACTACAGAGAATTCAAGAAGACTGGACGGCTGAGGACGCGGAAGCATTACGCCGGCGAGGAGGCAGATACTGTGGGTGCCTGCGCGATTGATAGGGAAGGGCACGTGGCGTGTGCAACGTCAACCGGGGGCACTCCGAGGAAGCTGCCCGGGAGAGTGGGGGACTCGCCCATCGTCGGCTGCGGGGCCTACGCGGACGACGAACTTGGGGCCGCGTCGGCCACGGGCTGGGGCGAGAAGATCATGTCCGTCGTTCTTTCGAAGAGCGTGCTGGACCTCCTCGGACAGGGACGGCAGGTGGACGAGGCATGCAGGATGTCGATGGACCTGCTCGCCAGACGCGTCGGAGGAAGCGGCGGCCTCATCCTGGTGTCTCCAAAAGGACGAGTTGGTTGCTGGCACAACAGCCCGAGGATGGCATTCGCATACATCGAGGGCGAGACTGGGAAGTCACGCGCAGGGATCAAGTTGTAGGGTGGACGGCGGAGCGGTCAGTTCTCGTCCTGCGCCTTGACTATCTTCATGGCCTCTCTGAGGAGGTCCTTCTCGCACCCCGGAGGTCCGCATATGGACAGCTCGACCTCCTTGACAAGCTCATCGTGCTCCCTGCGTGAGATCCTCATCACGCGCCTCAGGCCCTCCAGTATCGACTCCTCGGGGCCGGAGATCATCTTGTCCGAGAGGGCGACCTCGAGCACCGTCCGATAGATGCGCCTGAACTCCATGTGGTCTTGGGCGAGTTTCCTGACTATCTCACCCTCGAGCGTGCGGTGCTGCTCGTCCGAGACGTTCAGGTGTTTCCTGAGTTCCTCCACCAAGAACCTCTCGGTCGCGGTGACTCTCCCATCTCTCCAAGCCGTCAGGAGCGCCCGCTTGTAGACATCGCTGTCCTGCTCCTTCTCCTCGAGCGCCTGCCGTTTCCTCGCCTCGACGCCCTCCAGGACGTCGATGCTGAGGCCCCTGTTCAGGATGGCCTCGCGGACGATGTCGCAAAGTGTCACATGCGACGATGTGGCGTCGTCTATGTCATCTACGCGCATCTCCTGGACCCGGCCGTCGGTCGCGACTGGTACTGTGATCTCGCCAATCCGCTTCCTCAGCTCGACGGCCCGCGAATAGCCGATGGGCGTGAGGTAGTATCCGTTCATCCGCTGTTTCATGCCCTGGATGTGGGCCTTCCGTTCGACAATCAAGTTCTCCTGGAGCAGGGTGTCCAGGTACTGCGACAAATGCTTCCTCTGGATTCCGGCCCCGTAGGCGATTGACTGTTGAATCAGGTCCTGAGGGAGTTCGTACCTTTCCTCCATGTTCATGTACTCAGAGAGGTAGAGCAGGATCCTCTCCTTGCTGGTCACCGTGATGAGTTCGTCGACCGTCATACAGGGCCGAATCCCATTAACCTCTATATTGCGCTTGTCCACGTTTTGAGCGCGTCTCGGAAAAAGAGTTAAGGGGGGGACGCCATCCGTTCAGGGGCAGCATGTTCGACAGGAAGGCTTTGTGGTTCCTGGCCGTTCTCCTATTGGGGATTTTTGTTGCGATAGGGGTCATCTTAGCATTTTCCGGGTAGATGAGAAGTCTGACCCGTCGACGCTGCTGTGTCGAAGGGTGCTGTGATCAGGACGGAATTCGTCACTTCCGTGATTTAAATAACCTACATAATATAGGAGTTTGCATCTAAAAATAGGCTCAGGAGTCTGCGCTTCTGCAAGCATATGCCAGTCCCGCCAGAATATGGCCGAAAAACGACGCGACGCAGCATGATTTTTCGCCATAGAATGTTTTTATAAAAATACATGTATGCAACTTCACCGTAACGGGCAAATCATCATATAACACGCGAGCCTAGAGAGTATCCGATAAGTATGTTCGCGCAAGTCCTGAAAGGAATGGATTGTTCGCCCATCGATAGAGGGCATGCGCGATCATCCTACGAGTGATTGGCGGAAACTGCGAAAGCGGGATGCGCCAGATTAGTCACTTCTAAGGAGGTGGATGCAATGCGACCGAGCAGACTCTGGAAGACCTACAGCCAGATACGCCTAGAGGGCAAACTCCTTGCAGTCCCGAGGACAGAGAGGAGAGCCCTGCGCACGTTCGTCGCCGGCAAGAGGGTCCGGTGAACGCGCGATAAACCCTTTAAACCCGGTTTTTCACTCCCGATGTCTGGCAGCGGCCAGCATGCATCATACGTGCAGCCTGCCGCGCCACCGCCTCCAGGCCTTCTTCGTCACGCTGGTAAGCGTATCAGGGTACTTCACGGGGTCCTTGAGCTTGAGGAACCAGATGGAGCCCGCGATTCTGCCGAAGGTCGATATCGCGTACACCGCACCGAGCCCCAGGACCCAGTTCCCGCCGTAGTACTCGAGGAAGAAGAACGCGAGGTATCCGCCGATGATTGAGCCGACGAATGTGGCTATGCCTATTATGGTGTTGTAGACCGCGAAGTACTCGCCCTTCTTCTCGGCGGGAGCGACGTCCATGATGTACGCGAAGAACGCGACGTTGGCCATCGCGTTCGCGAAGCCCAGAGCCGCGTTGATGATGTATATGTGCCAAGGCTGAGTGGCCAGGGCGTAGACGATCGGCACGGAGATGTAGGCGAACCGGGATATGAGGATCTGCGGCATCGGGCCGATGACATCGAGCAGCTTCCCGACCTTCGTCTGGAAGAACAGTGTACCCCCGACTGAGATGACCGTCATCAATCCAATCTCGAAAGGCGAGGCGTGTATCACCTCGATGTAAGACAGGTACATGATCGGCCAGATCACTGACATCAGGAAGTTGAAGGTCGTGTTGAGGATCACCAGGTTCCTGAAGTACTTGTTCTCTTTGAGGTCCGATATGAATATGAACGACTTGAGGCCGAACTTAAACATGGTCTTGGGGGACGCGAAGAGCCTCCTCTTCTCCTCGTAGATCTCGAGGAGCAGCAGAGACCCGACGATACCGCTCAGGCCAGCCAGATAGAAAGGAATCGCGAAGTCCTTGACGGTCTCGGAGTCCGAGGGTACGACCGCACCGGTGAAGAGAGTTCCGATCAAGCTGGCGAGTGATGATATTGCGAAGAATTTGCCCATGATCGAACCGCGGTTCTTGACCGTCGTCACGTCGCCGACCAGGGCGGACCAAGTCGGTATCATCATCGACCCGATGAACATCTGGATCGCGACGATTATGATCAGCTGCCAGGCGTTGATCGCGTTGATCATGAAGAAATACAGCGCGAATGTGAGGACGCCTCCTATCACCAGGAACGGTATCCTGCGCCCCAGGAAGTCACTCAGCTTCCCCCAGGGGACCTGCATGACCGTCGGGAAGAGGTTCATGAACGCCTGGAGCCAGCCGAGCTGCACTGGAGAAGCTTCGAAGACCACTCGCGCCAGCACGGGAACGTACGGGTCGGTCATCCCCTTCCCAAGGTTCACGCCCGCCTGGTTCTGGCCCATCTTGGAGAGGATATCTCTCCTGGCCTCCTTGCGTGCCTCGTCTTCTGGCGCTGCCGCTGACGTCAACCGCGTCCCATCCCTGCTGGTGGGGAATCTTGGGGGGCCACTATATTTCACTTTCGGGCGGAGGCGGCCCAACCGTCCTCCACGCACGTTTCCCGATGCCAGTAAGGTGAAAACGGGCCGTCTGCCCGGTCTACTGGAAAGAATCCAAAAGGCTATATATTAACACGAGGCGATACAGGGATGGTGGGAAACCTGACTAAGGCCTACTGTGTCAAGTGCAAGAAGTCTGTGGAGATGAAGGACCCGAAGAAGGTCAAGCTGAAGAACGGGAAGCCCGCCACGAAGGGCTCCTGCCCCAAGTGCGGCACCAAGGTCTTCAGGATTGGCGGCTGAGGGAACCTCTCCAGAAACCAATTCAGAAGATCTCGGGGGGGATCCTTCGATAAATCTAACTCGGGTCTTCTGAGCTCGTTTTTCTTCTCTTCAGGTGGCGCCCCCGATCTGCAAGCGCGCGCAGGGCACGAACCGCGCGCCAGATAGTCGGGTATGCTGGAATTCTCCTCTTCTCGAACTCCTTCAACATAGTCGCGGTATAGTCCCCCCCGAAAGCGCTTATCACGATCTTCGCGCCGTCTGAGGATGAGTGCTGCTCCGCAACCTCGATGAGCCTTCTGGTGATGTTCGGCGGCTGCAGCTCAAGAGACATCATGATGCCGTCTGTGCCCTCGTCCGCCTGTAGTATCCTAAGGACGGAGTCGTACATCTCGTCGGTGACTCCGGCCGTGAGGTCGACCGGGTTCTGCACAGATGAGAACTCAGGGACGACTTCCTTGAGCTTCACCTTAGTCGTCTCGGACAGCTCCGCCATCCTGAGGCCGGCACCACGCTCCTTCGACTCGACGTAGTCCGAGGCTATGACACCATAGCCGCCAGCGCTCGCCACCACGCATATTCTGTCGCCCTCGATGTGGTCCGCGTATGCAAGGGCCTTCGAGACATCGATCAGTTCCTCCTCGTCGTAGACCCGTACCACTCCTGCCTGACGCAATACGCCGTCGACCATCGCATCCGACGAGGATGCGATTGCGCCGGTGTGCGACCTTGCCGCAGAAGACCCTGCAGCAGTCCGCCCTGCCTTCAGGACGACGATGGGTTTGCGAAGCCCGACCTCTGAGGCGATGCGGACGAACTCCTTCCCGTCGCTGAATGATTCGAGGTACAGCGCGATACATCTGGTATTCGGGTCCCCCCCGAGGTACTCGAGGAGCTCGTTCTCGTCTATGTCCGCCTTGTTGCCTATGCCTACGCAGGCCGACACTCCGACCCCTGCCGACGCCGCCTTCTCCATGAAGGCCACCGAAACCGCGCCGCTCTGAGAAAGCATGGCGATGCCTCCCTTCTTGGGTCTCTTGCTCTTCTCCCTCGGGATGAAGAGTGTGTCCAGCCTGCGAGCGGGAGCGTATATCCCCATGGTGTTCGGGCCCAGGAGACGCGTCGAGGTGCCGCGCACGGCGGCCAAGAGCTCCTCCTCCAGTCTCTGGCCAGCAAGACCGGACTCCCGGAACCCTGAGGACGAGACGATCACCACCTTCACCTTCTTCCGAACGCATTGCTTCAGCGGTTCGAGGGACATGTCCGCAGGTAGCGAGATGACCGCAAGATCCACAGGACCGTCCACGTCCAATATCGATGGATAGCACGGGATGTCAAGGATTGCGCTCTCCTTCGGGTTGACGGGGTAGAGCTTGAACCGGCCATGGGAGAGGTTCCGGAGAGCTATGTGGCCTATCTTGGACGGATTGGCCGATGCGCCGATCAGGGCGACCGATTTCGGCTTGAAGAGCGCATCCAAGGCACCTGCCATAGAGCCACCGATTGACTTGCGTGATAATATGGGTTCCCCAATGACCATCGGTGCCGACGGCCGTGCTACGTTTTATCAGTGTTAATGGCCAGCCAGCGAACTTTCAAATATGGTGCGTGCGATAACAACGTTTACGTCTCCAGCTTAGGAGGGGGATGTCAAGTGGAACTCAGAGAGATCGTCAGCGGCTCGAAGCCAGTCAAGATTTCCCCTGACGCGAAAGCAAGCGATGCGCTAGTGATGATGATCGAGAACAAGACGGATTTCCTGCTGGTGGACAGGTCTGGCCAGAACGACTCGTACGGGATCGTGACCAGGTGGGACATAGTCGAAGGACCGATCGCCCACGGTGCGACTCTCGCAGATGTCCCGGTCATCGACTATGCCAGGAAACCTCTCGTCGTGATGAACAACCTCGACCTCGACGTGCGCTGGGTGGCGAAGAAGATGTCCAACGAGAACGTCTCCAAGATTGCCGTCTTCGACCGGGAGGACTTCTTGGGGTTCATTTCAGACGTCGACATACTGAAAGCCGTTGCTGCTAAGGCGGCCATGAACAAGGAGGCGGAAGAATGACCAGCAACTCGCTCATCCTCAAGGATGTGGTCAAGACCTTCGAACTGCCGACCATCGACCGCGACGCAAGTGTCTCCAGCGCGATCAAGAAGATGCTTGACGAGAACAAGTTCACGCTGCTCGTCCCGAGACTTAACAAAAGCGACGCCTACGGGGTTATCACGAAGAAGGATATCATAACCAAGGTGATCGCCGAGGGCCGGAGTCCCGCGAAGGTCAAGGTCAAAGATGTGATGTCCAAGCCGCTCGTGATATTGACGAACCTGTCGCTCAACCTGCGCTGGGTCGCGAAGGCCATGTCCAACTCGGGCGTGTCTACCATTGCGGTGTTCGACAAGGGAGACTTCTACGGCTACGTGACAGAGGCGTGCATCCTAGAGGGAGTATACAACGCGCTCAGGCGAGCGAAGCTCGAGCAGGGCGTTGAATTCGTGTCCTGCTGAACGAACAATCGGAACACATTCGGACAACGGAGATGACTGTCATGGCAGGAGAATCCAGGGAAGAGCGCAAGGGCATCGCCGTCTACCTTTGCACATGCAGGGGCGGGATCGGAAAGCGGGTTGACCTCGAGGCCATCGCTGCAGCGCTGCGGAAGGACTCGAGGGTGGTCTCGGTGGGCATCCACGACGACCTCTGCTCCAGGGAGGGCCAGGAGTACCTCAAGAAGGAGGCCGGGGAGAAGATGTTCGAGCGGGCCGCCATCGGGGCGTGCTCTCCAAACGTCCAGGGGCTGATCCTCACCCGCGCGCTCGAGGAGGAGGGACTCAACAGGTACCTGATCGAGCAGGTCAACATACGCGAGCAGTGCGCATGGGTGCACTCAGACAAGGAGGCGGCCACAAAGAAGGCGAAGCACCTCGTCAAGGGCGCCGTCGCCCGGGCCGAGAAGCTGCTCCCGCTCGAGGACATCGACATAACCATCATGGACAGAGCACTCGTGATCGGGGGCGGGGTCACCGGCATGCAGGCCGCGCTTGACATCGCAAACGCTGGCTACAAGGTATACCTTCTTGAGAGGTCTGGGGAGCTTGGAGGCAGGACCTACAAGCTGAGCATGACGTTTCCGACGCACAACTGCGGCATATGCTGCATGCAGTACTGCAAGGAGTGCGTCTTCACGCCCAAGATTGAGGAGGTCCTCCAGAACAAGAACATCGAGGTCCTGCTGAACGCCGAGGTCGAAGACATATCTGGAGGGTTCGGCGCGAGGCATGTCAAGGTCAAGTCAGCGTCGGGCGTCAATGAGTTCGACGTGGGCACGATAATCGTGGCTACGGGTAGCAAGACATTCGACCCCAAGCGCATCCCCGAGCTGAGGTACGAGCTCCCGGATGTCGTCACGACGGTCGAGCTGGAGCAAATGATAGTGGAGCAGCGCGAGAAGGGCGGCGGACTCAAGAGACCGTCGGACGGGAAGACCCCGAAGACGGTCAACTTCATCCAGTGTGTCGGTTCGAGGGACAAGACGAAGGGCAATCTGCACTGCTCCCTGGTGTGTTGCACATACGCCATCGGCCAGGCCAGGGAGATAAAGAGGATGAACCCGGATGCGGACGTGTACATACACTACATCGACCTCCGGGGGCCCTACAGGGGGTTCGAGGAGTTCTACCAGGCGGCGAAGGAGGAAGGCATCAACTTCGTCCGGGGCAGGATATCTGAGATCGTCGCCGACAAGGGCAAGACATACGTGCGCGCGCTCGACACGGATGCGGACGTGCTCCTCAATATCGACTCGGACCTGGTCGTGCTGGCAGTAGGCCAGGAGCCCTCTGACGGGAGTGACAAGATCGCCAAGATGCTGCACATCCAGACCGATCTCGACAAGTTCATGAAAGACATCAACCCGATGTTTCCTTCCGAATTCAGGAGGGGCATCTACGTCGCCGGGACCGCACAGGGGCCCAAGGGGATCAGGTACTCCATCGAAGACGCGAAGGCCGCGGCCTCGAGCGCGATCGACCTCATGAAGAAGGGCAAGGTCAAGTTCCCGAGGATAGTTGCGTTCGTGGACGAGCAGAGGTGTCGCGGGTGCGGCAGGTGCGAGAAGGCCTGCGAGTACGAGGCCATCACGATTGTCCAGGACCCGAAGACAGGCGTCCTCGTGAGCAAGATCGACGAGATACGGTGTGAGGGCTGCGGCCAGTGCGCCGTCGCGTGCTGCAACAAGGCGATAACCGTCAACGGTTTCAGGCCGGAGCAGGTCGAGGCGATGGTGCGTGCCATCGTCGAGGAGGTGGGCGCTGATGAGTGACAAGTTCGAGCCCAAGATCGTAGCATTCACATGCACATGGTGCGGCTACCCGTCGGCCAGCCTCGCGGGCGTGAACAAGATAGAGTATCCCCCGAACATCAGCATCGTCAGGGTGATGTGCAGCGGGAGCGTCGAGCCCGGGGTCATCATGGACGCTTTCGAGAACGGCGCCGACGGGATCATCGTGATCGGGTGCCTGATGGACAACTGTCACTACGTCTCCGGCAACAAGAAGGCCCAGGAGCGCGTGGACGCGCTCAAGAAACTGTTCGACATCATGGGCCTGGACTCCAGGCGCCTGAAGACCGAATGGATAAGCGCCTCCGAGAGGACGAAGTTCGCGAAGACCGTGAACGAGTTCGTCGACGAACTCAGGGCGCTCGGCCCCATGAAGCTGGAGCGTGCTAAGAAGCCGAAAGGCGAGAGATCCAAGGAACAGACCAAGACCGCAGTCAAGCAGCTCATCGAGGACACGGGCGCGTTCGATTGTGTGGAGTGCGGGAAGTGCACGACCGTGTGTCCCGTTGCCAAGTTCGACCCAAACTTCGCCCCGAGGACCATCGTCCTCAGGTCGATGGAGGGCATAGTGGACAACATCGCGAACGACAAGGACATATGGACCTGCATCACCTGTGAGCAGTGCAACTCGATGTGCCCGTACAAGGTCGACTACACGGGTTTCATACGTGGTATGAGGGAGGAGGCGGCCTGCTTCGGGGCCGCGCCTATCTGCTCCCAGGGCGGAGTGATACACTCCGTCCAGCGGATCATGGCAAGGAGCTCGTTGAAGCAGAAGCGGACCGACTGGGTCAAGAAGGACATGAAGGTGGCCGACAAGGGCGATGTATTCTACTTCGTAGGCTGTCTCCCGCACTACGACGCCATATTCTACGAGCGGGAAGGACTGCGACTCCAGGACATCTGCGAGAGCGCGGTCAGGATAATGAACAAGGCGGGTGTCGTTCCTGTTGTCAGCAATGAAGAGAAGTGCTGTGGGCACGACCTCAACTGGACGGGGAACGAAGCTGATTTCGAGAAGCTGATGGAATACAACATCGAGCTGATCAAGAAGTCCGGGGCGAAGAAGGTCGTCTTCACGTGCCCGGAGTGCTACAGGACGTTCAACGCGGACTACCAGGACCTGATGGGTGATTTCGAGTTCGAGCTCGTCCACATATCCGACTACATCAAGGACCTCATCGATTCCGGGGCGCTCAAGCTGGACGATGCGGCGAAGGACAAGTTCGTCTTCTCTTACCACGATTCCTGCAGGCTGGGAAGGCACTCCGGAGTCTACGACTCTCCCAGGGAGCTCGCGAAGGCCTTCTCCGGGGCGAAGTTCGTTGAGATGGAGAACACGCGGGACAAGGCCTTGTGCTGCGGGGTCAGCGCGTGGGCAAACTGCAACGCTGCAGCCAAGAAGATGCAAATAGACAGGGTGATGGAAGCGAAGAGAGTCGGCGCGGACAGGCTCCTCATGTTCTGTCCCAAGTGCCAGATACATATGAAGTGCGCCATCCAGGACAAAGTGCCAGTCGATCCCTCAATGGTGGACGTCAAGCTCGAGGACTTCACAGTCGCCATCGCGAGGATGCTATCGCTGCTTCCCGAAGAGACCGGCAAGTGACATCGCGGAAACGGATGAAAAGAAAAGCATGTCCGGAAGAGGCACGAGCCTCTTCCGTTCGGGTTTGCGTCTGAAGCTCAGTAGTACTTCGTCGTGGTCGTCGTCAGCTCGTCGACCAGGATCTTCCTTCTCCCGAGCTCCTTGAAGAACGCCTCGGGCTCGACCGTGGCCTCAGCAGGGAACACTCCCGGTTCCTTGATCCTCTTCGTGTGCTGCCAGTGAGCGACGATGGCAGGCGGAACTGCAGTGTCCCTTGCGGACGACACGCCCCTCTCAGGGTCGTTCCAGGTGATGATGAAGTACGTTACCGTCTTCGGCATACCGTCCTTCTTGCCCTGGCAGTCGATTCTGAACATGTCGTACTCGAACTTCTCCTTCGGCGGGGCGCCTCTGGCGTCCGCGACACCCTTCTGGTACATCGCCGTCAGGTAGTCCAGGGGCGAGACCTTCCCGCCCCCGATCTCGATCGGCTTCTCGTCCGCGAATCCGAGGGCCCGCAGTGTCAGGAACGTGTTCATGTCGTTCGCCGGGAACCCGATCCTGAACGTGCAGTTCTTCGCCTTCAAGTACTTGCCCATGGTCGCTGGCTCCGAGTGCTTGATGAAGTATGCCTTGACCTTCCCGATGGGCTCCGGCATCTGAACATCCGTGGCCCCGCCGAGAATCTCCTGCTTCTCATACTTCCCGTTGACCCACTGGACGGACTGCTGCGTGAACTCGTCCAGGACCGTCCTGATCGAGTACCCTGGCCAGCCTGCCTCCTTGACTGGGAGGGTGTTGCCCCAGGCGCAGACGATGTCAATGCTGTCTACCGAGTCGAGCCGCTTCGCACCGGCAGCACCGGCGACGTTCGTCATGCCGGGCGTGCTCCCGAGGCCGACCGTGGCGTTTATGCCAGCGTCCTTCCACTTCTTGTGCAAATCTATCTGCTTCAGGCACGTGTCGAAGAAGCCGCCAAGGTCCGTGTATGTGGCGCCGCCCTTGAGGCAGGCGTCCATGACACCCAGGTTCGTCTGGTACCATGCGCAGTTCACGACGGACGTTATCTTCTCCTTCTTGATCGTGTCAAGGACCTTCGGCACGTCGTTCGCGTCAAGCTCGAGCAGCTTGACCTTCTTGCCGAGCTTCAGGTCGTCCATCGCCTTCTTCACGTTCGCCATCTTCCGGCTCGAGGCGACCACATCCTTCTCACCACAGAACTCGATGAGGTCCTGGACAGTGTAAGCGCCGATCTGCCCCGAGGCTCCGAGAACCAATACTGTCACGCTTCTTACCTCCTTTTTCCAATCCCATTCAGCATGCCAAAACCATCTTTCGGATTAGGCAATGACCGTACTGTGCCAATCTACTTAAATCTTCCTTGTCCACCTCCCTGGCATTTGGCAAAAACCAGCAACTGGGAGCCCATCTATTGAACCGAAATCATCATCAGAAACCAATCGTGCAACGTATTTCTAAACCCGACGCTTTTCAGAGAAATCTGCAATCTGCATCTCTGAGAAGTTTTCCGGCGCACCTCGGCCCAAAAGCTACCTGATCTCGACCTTTCTCTTCTTGGCCTTCTTCACCCTGATCTCGACCCAATTACCGTCCCGTCTAGCCTCGACGGACTCGGGGTCGAGACTGCCCTTAGATTCCAAGTTGACGTAATAGGGTCTGCAGACCGGGTCGTCGGAGCACGCGAATATCTCTACGCCCCGCTTGTCCACGTCTACATGGACCTGTTCATCCGAAACGTTCGGTAGGAGCACCTTCAGAGCGAACCCATCGGCGTCCTCATTCACCCGGAACCGCGGGACGACGGGCAGCGGCCGGGGGCACTTCGTGACGATGTGGTCGTTCGCGTCGAGCACGATGTGGCACATGCCGAGGTCCAGCAGCCGCATCTCCTCGTCCACGTTGCGGATGAGGTCCTCCGGCTGCCAGCGCTGAGAATCTTCTACGATATCCTTCAGCCGCCTGGGCCTTCTGACCTGGTCAACCATACATGTACGACTTCCCCAGGCGCTCTGCCTGACTCTGTCTGGCCGCAAGCATCTCCTTCGTGCGTTCGACAGCGGCCTTGACATTCTCCTCTATCAGCTCTGCCTCCTTGTACAGGTCTCCGAGGTCGACCTTCACATCAGGCAGCAGCTTGGACAAGAGCTCCACGAGTTTGGCGGCCCCCCGGGCGTCAGGGTACATCGAGTTGGCCTCCACCAGGAGGCACACGACGTCCCTCCCGGTCCTCTCACCCTCGCTGAGCAAGGCTCCTGACACGCCCGTTATCATACCTATCTTGAACTGCTCTATTCCCGCCTTCGAGAGCCTATCCCGGGCGGCGGGGGTAGAACCGACCCCGAACATCCTGGCCTCCTTCTCGACTCCCGCATCCTCCTGTCCTGACATCAGCCCTTCGAGGCCTACGATCACGTCGTAGCCGTTAGACCCAGCCCAGTCCATGATCGTCTTGGCCAGCTGACCAGCGATGGTGATGGGGATCTGGAACTCTGAGGTCAGTATCGACATGTGCTTGTGGCCCAGAATCCTGAGCGGATAGCCGGGAACGCCCTCCTGAACAAGAGCCGCAGGGGGCACATCCTCCGACAACACATATGCTATCCTTTCCATCTTCAGCGCTTCAGAGACAAAGCTGCCCGCGATCGAGCCCACCATCCCAACGCTCGGGAAAGCGGTCACAAGAGCTCCGCCCGCCGCCTGGGCCCCTTTGGCGAGCTGAATTTCGAACATGGCCTTCGAACTCCCTGCGCCTTGATTGAACGGAGGCATATAGAAGCTTTTTACCAAAAATGCACAGGCAAGGGCTTCATCCGACCTCTGCGACCGCCTCTATCTCGACGAGGGCACCCATCGGGAGCTCGGAGACGCCAACAGCGCTCCTCGCCGGCCTCATCTCGATGAAATGCTTCGCGTAGGCCTCGTTGACCTCCGCGAAGTCCTTCATGTTCTTGAGATAGATCGTCACCTTCACCACGTGGGAGAGCTCGCTGCCTGCCCGTGTCAGCACCGCCCTGAGGTTGGATATCGCGCGCGACGTCTGCTCGGCGGCGGTCCTGCCGACCAGCTCGCCCGTCACTGGGTCGAGTGCTATCTGGCCCGAGCAGAACACCAAATTGCCTGCGACGATTGCCTGCGAATACGGCCCGATGGGCTTCGGGGCCTCCTGCGTGTAGACGGTCTTTGCTGTTGACACCATTTCACTAACCTCCGGCTGCCCTGCGCTTCTCGTACACTACATTCCCTCCAATTACCGTCTTGAGGACGGACATCGACGATATCGTCGACGGTGACTCAAAAGGGTTTTCTGAGAGCATTATGAAATCTGCGAACTTCCCCTCCGACAGAGAACCTTTCCGTATCTCGTCGAAAGAGGCGAACGCTGCGTCCGATGTGTATGCCGCGACTGCGCTGGCCACATCGATCCTCTGGGAGGGATGCGGGGCGTTCACTGCCGAGTGTATCCCATAGAGAGGGGAGAACGGCATGCAGTCCGAGCCGAAGACCAGTTTCAGCTTGGCCTTGAGCACCTCTGCGAACGGGTTGTTCCTGGACGTGCGCTCAGCTCCGAGCCGGCTCAGGTACATCCCGTCGGTGCCGCCCCACTCGCCAATGAAGTTCGGCTGCATCGATGCGATGATTCTCGCCTTCCGCATACGAGCCAGGTGCGTCCTCGATGGCAGCTCAAGATGCTCGATCCTGTGCCTGTGGTCCTTCGAAGGCAGCTCGGCCATGGACGCCTCAATCGCGGAGAGGGCCGCCTCGATCCCCATGTCCCCAATCGCATGTATCGCCATCTGATGCCCGGCCGCGTTAGCCTTCCTGACGATGTTCTCGAACGCTGCTGCTTCGTGGACGAACATCCCCTTGTTCCCAGGGTCATCCGCATACGGTTCAGAAAGGGCAGCAGACCGCGCGCCCAGCGCGCCGTCGCAGAACACCTTCACGCCTCCGATCCTGAGCCAATCCGAACCGACGCCCTTCGAGAGCGTGAGAGAACTCAGACTATCCAAATCGCTCGCAGGGTAGTTGAACCACACCCGCACGGAGAGCTTCCCGGCAACCTCGGCGTCACGATATATCCCGAAATCCGTCGTCTGGCCATTGTCGTGTATCGAAGTCACTCCTAGCGCATGAGCCTTCTTTGTGGCCAGCGCGAGCGCCTTTGACTTCTTCGTCTTGTCAGGGGCGGTGGCATCCCTCGCGACGACAACAGCACTCTCGGTGAGTATCCCGGAGAGTTTCCCCGACGAGTCGCGTTCGACGTCAGGTGTCTTTGCGGTGATCCCGAGCGCTTTGATTGCCAAGGAGTTGACCGAGGACATGTGTCCGCAAACCCTGTGGGCGACTGCCAGATGATTCGGACAGCACCCGTCGAGGTCCTTGGCAGTAATGAACCGTCCGTCCTTCCATCCGCTCTCCTTCCAGTTCGCGCCGATGACCCATGCACCTTCAGCCGTCTTCTTGGCTGCGTCCCTCATCATCGCCAGGGCCTCATCCAGTGTGCGCGTGCGCGAGAGGTCGACGCTCATCGAGTCGACTCCCATCTGAATGAAATGAGTGTGACAATCGATGAACCCCGGGAGCACGGTCCTTCCGCCGAGGTCGATCTTGTCTGAGCCTCTCGGGGCGGTCGCCTTCATCTCGCGATCGTCACCGAGGCCGACTATCCTCCCCTCGGCAACGGCGATGGCCCGCACGTTCCCGTGTCGGGCATCCATGGTAATCACATTGCCGTTGTAGAACACCGCATCCGCGCACCTCGCATCCAAGCCGTCCCCTCCTGCGAGCTAAGGATGAGTGTGCAAATCGCGCTTGACCCTGCTACGGGCGCCTCATTTCTGGTACAACATCATGTCCACTAAAGTCACGAAGGCCTGCTCGACGTTGTAACCCGTCTTCGCGGAAGTCAACATCGCAGGAGACTCGTGCTTCTTCGCGAACACCTCGATGTCCTGATAGGGCACCCGCGTCTCGTCCCTGAGGTCGCACTTGTTGCCCAGGAACACTATCGGGACCTTTCCTGTCGTGGCAGTCATGGCCTTTATCCAGTAGCGCAGCTCACCCAGGCTCTCCTTGCTGGTGACGTCGCACACCGCAATCGCTCCCTCGACTCCGTAGAAGTACGCCTCCCTCAGGACTTCTCTGAAGCTCGGCTGCCCCATGATGTCCCATATCAGAAGCACGACCTTCTGCGGCGCGCCCGTCTTCGGATCCTTGACCTCGATCTCCTTCTTCGTGACCTTGGTCCCGATGGTCGCGATGTACTTGTCATCGAAAACATCCAGCACGTAGCGCCTGATCAGGCTCGTCTTCCCGACACCGACATCGCCGATGAGGCATATCTTCAGTTTCCTGGTCTCAATCTCTTGGGCCAACTGCACAGACGCTCCTTGCTCGTCCGATGTATGGATAGCTGTTGTATAAAATCTTTCCACGAGAACGTCGTGTGCGTATCGTCGACGCAACGATTCGCGAAGAATCGAGCGACGTCTCGCAATTTTCAATTCTGCGAACCAAATGAAAAGACACTTATGTGCATACGCGCATACATGTGCAGAGATGTGTCTGCTTCGGAGCGGCAATTCCCTACTGAGAGGCTCCTGGATGGGAGAGATACATCGAGCCTGGCCAGATGCTCGCACAGGATCTGGTCCATAGGAGGAAAAAAGATGTCTTGTGGAAAGTGCGGAAAGAAGACTAAGAAGAAGGCAACTAAGAAGAAGGCCAAGAAGAAGAAGAAGTAACTCGGTGTGAGTTCTCCTCTGTTTCAGGAAGGTTATTGCATGGCTCCCAAAAAGAAAGCTTCTAAGAAGGCCGGCAAGGCCGCCAAGAAGAAGCAGTATTACAGAGGAAAGGAGGTCCGTGCTGCCAAGTCACGCTGATTGCAGGAATCTTGGCACCACCGTCTCTGAGATCCGAGGATCAAACTCCACCAAATCCTTTCTTTGTTTGATTATCCAACATTTCCGCGACACGAGCCCGTTGAGCGAGTATGGCAGGCGCATGAGCCTCGACCCGCCCTCCGTCACCCACTCATCGATCGCGTATCTCCTGGCGAGTGCTCGCGCCATGTCTCTCCTCGCCCTCTTTGTGAGGCTGTACGCTTCCTCGTCGTCGACCACCACATGGAATCCCCGACCCGAATAAACGACACCCACTCGGTCATATCTCCCCTTCATCTCATCGCTCAGCAGCAGCGCCTGTTTCCTCACTGCCTTGAACTCGAACATGCAGAACGATAAGCCCTGTCCTCTCTGGAACTTGTCCCCGATATGCCCGTGCCATGGACAGTCGACGTTCTCCGGGTCGAGGTCAAACGCGAGCTGTTGGCCGTCGTAGTTGTAGCAGCCCTCACAGTGCTTGCGCTTGCCACCGCACCGCGCGCACTCGCGCACATCCCTGTACCTGTTCCTATCGTAGTAGAGCCCCTCCGGAAGGTAATCGAGTACGAATTCCCTGATGTCCTTAGCTCCGCGCCAATCGTCGATGATGACGATGTCGTTCTTCAAGCCCTTGTGCCGCGGCAGAACGATGTTGGTGTGCCTTCCAAGGATCATCGCGAACTTCATGGACAGCCTCCTCTCCCCGATCCATCGGTTGACTTCGTCGACATCGAACTCACAGCGATAGAAAGCCTCCCTTTCCTCGAGGGTGGAAGGCCTCATGCCTGCGGGAAAACGCTGCACGGTCTCCGAACATCCGAGTCAACGAATATACTTTCCGAAAGTTGATATGTGGGTGGTCGCCATTGCCGGCAGAGGGCGACCGCCGTGAAGAGGCCACCGAGGCTGCTATGGGTCATCAGCTTCCACCACGCGTGCAACGACGGCACGCTGATGGCCCTCGTCGCGCTAATACCGATCCTCAGGGTCGAGATGGACGTCTCGTACTACGAAGTCGGGATACTCGGTCTGGCCCTGCTCATCACAGTGGTGGTGCAGTACCTCGTCGGAGTGGTCGCGGACAAACGGTTCTCGGGTTATCTGCTCGAGGTGGGAGCGCTCCTGATGGGGACGTCCTTCCTGCTGATGTTGCTTGTTGACGACTTCACCGGCCTTCTCATGGCAGTTGTCGTCATGAGGATCGGGTCGTCGTTCTACCACCCCGTGGGGACAAGCTGGATATCGCGCGAGTACTCGGGCGAATACCTCGAGACTGCGTTGGGGGTCCAGAGCGGGGTTGGCAACTTCGGAGTCATCATCGCCCTCGGCACGACAGGGTTCCTTGGGGAGGCGTTCGGTTGGAAGGCCCCTTGCATCCTGTGGGCCGGGCTGAACTTCGCGGCCGTCGCGTCAGGTATGCTCCTGGTGGCCAGGAAGCACATCACCGTCGCGTCGTCCAACCGGGGCCGAAGAATCCCGGCTATGAAGACAATGTCCAAGATGTGGGTCATCGTGATCCCTATAGTGGCAGGTGGCGCACTCTATCAGATCACCAGCCACTTCGGCCCCGTCCATCTCACCAGCGAGGGTGGATGGTCCGCGGGGGCGGCAGACCTCGTGTACGCCCTGTGGATCGGGGTCGGGACCGTGACCTCCTACATGTTCGGCCGGATGTCCGAGGCGTTCGGGAAGAGGAGACTGCTGATAGCGGGATACTCGATCTCAACTGTAGGAGTCGTCGCACTGGCGTTCTCCACCCAATGGTACGTCGTGGCGCCGGTTCTGCTGGTCTACGGCCTTTTATTGTTCCTGACATACCCAGCGCTCTTCTCCGTCACCACCTCCGTGACGGACGAGGCAGAGAGGGGGACTGCATTCGGGATACTCTTCGGTTTCCAGCTTGGGGGTGGAGCCGCATTCACATACCTCAGCGGGGCGGTGGCCGAAGCGATGGACGACCCGACATACGCGTTCCTCATCGCAGGGGCGCTAGGAGCAGCGGCAATCGCGTCCGTGATGTACGCGACGAGAACGCGTGGTCAGGACTCTCCAGCCGTCTAGGGAGGCAGCCGGCCCTTCCTGTCGGGCCTGAGGGTGGCCGCAGGCTCTGGAGCCTTGGCCTGCGGGACAGACTCGAGGTCTTTCTCCCAAGCCGCCACGACCCTCTCGAAGCCGCGCTTCTTCTTCTGTCGCTCCGCCCAGAATATCAGGATGCCCACCAGCACAGCGATGATTCCCGTGAGATAGACCATATCGAACACGTTGGCCCCACCCACGCTGAGGAGAGCGAACCCGCCGTCTTCAGGTGGCGCATAGCTCAGTATCTCCTGGAGGTGGAACACATCGGCACCGACGAGTGTGCCCGTGACGCCGGAGAAATAGGCCAGGGGAGCGGCCTTCCGAATGTCTATCCAGAACGCCGAGACCGAATACAGCCCTGCGGCCACAGCCGGGGCGAACGCCCATGGGACGTCCGCGACGATCCCGACACCCTCTTCCGCGCGGGTCAGGAAATAAGTCACGACCGCCACTATCACCAGCCCGATCAGGCCTTCTGCGATCCCGACCCTTCTGGACTTCAGGAGTATGCCGCAGACGACCACTGGTATGATGCACCCACCAAGACTGAGGCCGACCCACCAGCCATTGTAGGGGAATATTGGGATGGTTATCCAGCCGAAGAAGAGGGTGAGAGTCAGGATCGCGCCTGCCTCGCCCTTGGTGAATCCGATCTTCTCGAGCACTCGTTCTATCGAGGCTACATAAGCGTATACAATGAGCAAGGAGAGCCCTGTCAGGAAGAGCACAATGAGCGCAGCGTCCGAATCGATTGCCATTCCAACGTCGGTAACCGCGGAATCTCGATAAAATGCTATTCCCCACTACTGCGATGCCACGGACGCTTCCCGGGGACCCTTGGATAGACACATTCGAGCATGCTCAGGGCCATGGAGACGGTCTCGCTGACCCATTCCGGGTCCGAATCGCCGAAGTACATCAGATGCGACTCGCACCTGCAATCAGATGATCCGAAGCCCTTGACCGGCACCGTGGCCCCCTCACTGGAGGATACGGCCCTCGCGATAGAGCACTCCACGTCCTTTGACGAGCAGGGGACAGCTATGACCGAGAGCACTTCCGCATGCGCCATCAGGTAGTCGATGTGCCAACGCATCTTCTTGCCCTTCGAGGCATGGCGCATGACCCTGGGCTCGATGCCCTTCTGAGCTGAGCCCACGTAGACGTAGACTCCCGGATCGAACTCGCAAATCCCCAGCGAGCCCACGCGCACCCTATGCCGGGCGGGCATGTGCGCGACGACGCAGTACGCTCCCTTCACAGCCTCCAAGAACGCAGGCGACGGCTTCAACTTTGTCCAACCGACTTGCCGCTCGGCCTCGAAAAGCCATAAATCGTAGTATGCCATCTCGATGCCAACGGATCACGCATGGGATGGGCAAGTTGGATCTGTTGTCGATAGCTGTAATTCCAGTAGTCGCAATAGGCTTCGTGGTTTTGAACCAAGGCGCCAAGCTGATCACTGACAACGCCGTAGCCGTGTCTCGCAACTTCGGAATCAGCAGGTTCGTCATCGGGATGCTGGTTGTGTCGACTCTCGCAGCGATGCCCGAAGTGCTCGTGTCCTTCATCGCGCTCCAGGAAGGCAGCGAGGGCATCGCGCTCGGGAACGGCATCGCCTCGAACGTCGTGACCATAGCATTCGTCATAGGCCTCACCGCCGTGATTGTACCGCTCAAGGTGACGCGAGACATCATCATGAGGGATGCCGTGTTTCTCATGACGGTCACCATAGTCGCCTCGGTGCTTCTGCTGGACGGATCGCTGACGTTCCTCGAGGGGATTGCCCTCATGATACTCTTCATCCCCTACACGATGAACCTGCTCATGGTGGAAAGGGTGAGTGACCCGAAGGAGCTTGCAGAGAGCCTCGAAGACGCGACGATCCAGCTGGAACTCATGGGGAACATATTCGGGCGTAAGATCGAGATAAGGGCCGGCGTGCAGTGGCTCATCTTCGGGATACTGTGGACCGTGATGGGCGCAGAGCTCGTGGTCAGAGGCATACTGCGGGTCACGGACAACTTCGGTCTCGACCCGTGGCTCATAGGGATGACCGTCGTGGCGCTGGGGACCACACTGCCGGACATCGCGGCGTCCTATCACGCCGCAAGGAAGGGCTTCGGCGACCTGGCACTCGGAGAAGGGATAGGGGCCAACATAGTCACGATGCTTCTCACGCTCGGGCTGATGGGCATCACAAAGCCCTTCGAGTTCGGCAGCGCGCACGTCCTCCCGTTGTTGATCTGTCTGAACCTCTCGACCTTCCTTGTCCTCATCTTCATGATAAAGGGCCTGAGGATAACTCAACTGGGCGGAATCATCCTGATGAGCACCTATTTCGGGATGGTCCTGTCAGTCTTGCTGGTGATCATGGACTGACGGGAGGGGCGACCAGTTCCATCGAGCTTATCTAGGCTCATTCACATCTGAGGAGAGGCTAGGAGGTCCTGGTCGGATGCAGAAACAGCTCATCACCGGTCTCGAACCCGGAGAAGTGTCCAAATACGTACTGCTCTGCGGGGAGCCCGAACGGGTTCCCAAGATAGCGTCCTCTCTGTCAGGGAGCACGAAGGTGAGGCAGGCAAGGGAGTTCACGGTCCATGGCGGGTCTCTCGACGGCACGCCCGTGACAGTCGCCTCCACAGGCATAGGAGGACCGTCGACCGCGGTCCTGATCGAGGAGCTAGCGAACCTGGGAGCGCACACGTTCATCAGGATAGGCACGAGCGGCGGGGTCGCCGACGGGCTCGAGAAAGGCGATTTCGTCATCTCGACGGGGGCAATAAGAGCCGACGGGACGAGCAGGAGCTATACCTGGCCCGAGTACCCCGCCAGCGCCAACCACGAGGTCGTCCTTGCGCTCATCGACAGCGCCCAGAGGCTCAAGGCCAGGTTCGATGTCGGGGTATCGTTCTCGGTCGACGGATTCTACAGCGAGAACAAGGTCATCAAGGACGGGCGCGTCGCGCCGATGGCGGAGAACGGATACATGCCTTCCTTCATGGCGGACAGGCTCGCGGACGTCAAGCGGATGGGCGTGAAGAACATGGAGATGGAGAACGGGACGATCTTCACTCTCTGCGGCCTGTTCGGGCTGCGAGCAGGGTCGATCTGCACCGTCTCAGATGTCGTACCTTGGCACCCGACCGAGAAAGTGATTGACTTCGAACAGAGCATGGCCGACTGCATCAAGGTCGGGGTCGAGGGCATGCGCACAGTCATCAAGTGGGACTCCGTGAAGAAGTCCAGCAAGTTCTGGTCCCCGTCGCTCTAGGGCAGCTACTTGGACCCAGCCCTGGTCTTCCTCGAGGCCTTCGCGTGGTGCTTCTCAGCCTCCCCGGGCTTCGCGAAAGGCTCGGGCCAGTCGACCGTATGTACGCTCGGGGCGCCCTCGCGGTCTCTGAAGTACTGCTGATAGAACTCCTCGGCGAGGTTCGGCACGATCGGCGCGATCAGCTTGAGCAGACCGAGGGCGATGGACCACATTGTGTACCAAGCACCCTCGTCCTTTCCGTCCAGCCTCTTTCCCTCGCGTGTCAGGTAGCCGGTGGACACCTCGTTCCTGAGGAAGTCCTCGACGACCTTGAGGGCCTCGACCGCCTTCCCGTCCTGGGTGAGCTGCTCGACCTCCGTCTTTACCCCCCCGAAGGACTCTAGGAGCTGCTTGTCCTGCTCCTTGAGGACCATCAACTCTGTCAGCGGCTTGGCCTTGATGCGCTTCGTGATGTACTCGTCAAGGCTCCAGAGCTGCTTCCAGAGCCGCGTCTCCTGCCTCCGGAGGTCCAGGAGGACCTTCGCATCGGTGTACTCCCTGGACTGCATCGCCTTCGCGGCGTTCCTAATCGAGTCCTGTATCGCGTCCGTCTGGACGCCGCTCCTGCCGAGCATCGGTGTGAGCTTCAGGACGTCCTTGATGTAGCCTCTGAGATGGCCGTGCCACTCGAGCCTGTCCTCCAGGAGGTCCTTGGCCATCATCATGTTCGTCATCGCCTGGTCGAACCTGCCTTCCTTGTAGGTGTCTATGGAGTCGGTCATGAGCTCCTCGATGTCCTGGCAGAACACATCTGACTTCCTGGCTTCAGCGACAAGCGCCTCGGCCTGCTTGTAGTACGACAGGAAGTTGACGCTGTTGTATCCCCGTTCGTCAAGTATGGCGGCTGCGGAAGAAGCCAGGGCATGGTGGCGGCTGAACATGCACTCGACGAGTGCGAGCTCTCCGAGCTCCGACTGGGTCAGACGGCTCAGGCTCGCACGGACCTGCTTCCTCACCTTGGGGACGTCGGAATCGTAGTGCTTGACGAGGACAGGTATGATCGCCAACGGGTTCTTCTGCCCGTGCTCCTCGATCCTGTCGATCATCCTTCGCCTCCTCCCGGGAAGAAGTGCGGAGAGGTCGCTGACAAGGTGCCTGTCTATCCTGAGGCTTTCGACGTCCTTGGACATCTCGACGTCCGCGTCGCTGACGTATATGCCTTTGGCCATCAGGAGCACCTGCCAGAGTGCTGATGATGATGCCAATACATAAGGCTTTTCGGGTGCTTGGAGCCGTCCAGAAACACAACTCGCAGAAAACTATGAATTGGGGTTTTCTGTCCGGGGTTTTCAGCCCCGGACAGCTGTTCGTCGTTGGGCCCAAGTCGTCTACTTGTTGCCCCAGCGGCCGATCACGATGATGAGTAGGATCATCACGATCGTGATCACCACTGCTGTCACGACGTAGCCGAGCCAGCCCATCAAGTCGATGTCGACGAACGTCGTATCCACGCCCGCCACTTTCAGGCCGCCCGTGACGACATTGTTCCACAACAGCGCGATGACAAAGCCAAACGCTGCTGCCAGAGACGCAGCTATCGTCTTCTTAACTTCACTTGCAGACAACTTCTTCTCGTCAGCCATTCTTGACTCCCCGTGACTCGAACAAACTTATTCTGCTAATAATGCTTTCGTCGAACTGTGGGATCCCTGGGCCAGCGCACTCTAATGTGCCTGGTCGCGCTGGCGCATCTTGCGCAGCTCTGCGACTGGGGGGAACCTCAGGGGCTTGGAGCCGGAGAAGGCGATGGGCTCGAAAGTCGAAAGCCCGGTCTCCGGGAGGAGAGGCGACACACCGTCCGACCACACCTGCCCGATCACATCGGTGCCGGGTGATATGAGGCTGAGTGCCGGCAGTACCAGTATCTTCAGCATCGGCTCGAAGAGGAAGCAGTGGTTCTTCAGGGACGCGCCCACACCGTCCCCCAGGCGTATCGATGGATGGATGTGGCCCATCACCGTCACACCCTCTGTCAGCGTCCCCTTGTGGCCATGCAGGATCCTGACGCCGGAACAATTGGCCTCCGATACCAGGGGGATTCTCAAGCCGCCGAACATGAGGCCGAGGTAGTTGTCGTGATTTCCCTTGACCACTTCCAGCCCTACGCGCCCGTTCAGCAACTTCACGAACCGCTCTACATCCTCCCATTCCTGAGTCAGGTTCCTCGAGAAGTTGTGTTTCAGGTCCCCGGCGACAATCAGCTTGGAGGGGCGAACGTCGTCGATCACATCCTTCAGGTACTGCTCAATCTTTCTCGTTTGAACCCTCGGAATGCTAAGGCCCTCGTACTCGAGTGCCGCTTCGTATCCCAGATGAAGGTCCGCGACCACGAGCGCGTTGGCGTCCAGCAGCAGCGCAGCACCACCGGGGAAGATGTCGATATTGTCCGCGACCCTGTAACCTCTCACGGTCTCGAGGGTGCGATGGGCGGGCCACGATTATCAACCTTCGGGCACATTCTGAGCGCCCACGGCGACCTTAAATAACCCCCAGCGATGTCTCCATGTCAGATGCTAAGAAACTCGTTCATACTCCTGCCTGGGGTCGGCACCCAGAGAGAAAGGTCGCTCTGGCGGTCGGGCGTCCTCACCTGGGAGGACTTCGAGGCCGAGGAACGCATCAAAGGAATTTCGGAGGAGAGCAAGTCGCGCATGGACCGCGAGCTCGCGGTCGCGACCTCCAGGCTGGAAGCGCGGGATTCGGCCTACTTCGCGCGCGCGGTTTCCCGGAGCGAGCACTGGAGATGCCTGGGGGAGTTCGGCAAGTCCGTGGCATTCGTGGACATCGAAACGACGGGGCTCTCCCTGAGATCCCCGATCACGCTCCTGGGGATATTCGACGGGACCAGGATGCACACGCTTGTGCGAGGGCGCGACCTGAACGCCCAGAACATCAAGGCACTTCTCGGGTCGGTCGAGCTCATAGTGACCTACAATGGCGCGAGCTTCGACATCCCGATAATCGAGTCGCAGTTCCGCGGAGCCGTCCCTGAGGTGCCGCACGTCGACCTCAGATACCCGCTCCGCAGGCTGGGCCTGCGCGGCGGTCTGAAACGCATCGAGAGGGAGGTAGGGCTGGAGCGGGACCGACGCGTCGAATACATGACTGGCGAGGATGCGGTCTACCTCTGGAGACTCTGGGAGCGGGAGGGTAAGAGGAACGCACTCGACCTGCTGATCGAGTACAACGAGGCGGACTGCAGGAACCTCAAGGTGCTGGCCAGACACGCCTATGACCTCATGAAGAGACGTACTTTCGAATCCGCCAGTCCCTCGGGAAACGTTGAATAGAGCGTCCTCCGATAGGGTCATGGGATGGACGCACTTCTAGCACTCATAATCGCCCTTCTGGGGTTCGCACTCATGATCTTCATGCTCAGCAGGTCCGTCAAGTTCATAATGGCCGTCGGAGTGTGCGTGATCTTGCTCTTTGTCCTTGAGACGTTCGGCTTCATGGAGATGATATCTTGGTAGAGAAGCGGGAGACCGAGACGATCCCCGCCGGGCTCCGGGAATCAGCGAAGAAGGCCGCGGACGTCTTGAAGGGCGCGCGACAGGTCCGCATAGCCGCGCACATAGACGCGGACGGCATCTCGGCGGCTGCGGTCGCCCAGGGGGCCCTCGTGCGCGCTGGCGTGGCCTCCGAGGTGGAGTTCTTCAAAAAGCTAGACGACGAAGCGGTCTCTTCCTTGAGAAAATGCGGAGCCGACATCGTCTGGCTGACGGACCTCGGGAGCGGTTCGGCGTCGAAGCTCGAGGGGACGAGAGCCGTCATCTCGGACCACCATGTGCCAGACGCGAAGGTCTGCGGCGCGAGGCAGACCGGCCAGATGCTGCTCACGGACTTCAGCACGGTTGCACACGTCAACCCGCAGCTTCACGGGCTTTCGGGCGCGAACGACCTGAGCGGGGCCGGGAGCACTTTCCTCGTCGCCCTGGCGATGGACCGCGAGAATGTCGGACTGGCACCTCTGGCGATACTGGGAGCCGTCGGAGACCTCCAGGACCAGAAGAGCAGGAGGCTCGAAGGGCTCAACAGAGAGATACTCTCCATGGCTCGGGAGAGAGGCCTCGTGCAGGCAAAGGAGGACATCAGGTACTTCGGGCGGGAGACGAGGCCGGTCCACAAGATGCTGGAGTACTCCAGCGACCCCTTCCTGCCGCGGATTACAGGCAACGAGGAGAGCGCGCTCAGCTTCCTGCTCGAGCTGGGCATCGAGCTCAAGGAAGGCGATTCCTGGAGGTCCTGGGCGGACCTGACGGCTGACGAGAGGAACACCATCATCACCGCCCTCCAAGACCACCTCTCGAACATGCGCAGGAAGCCGGAGACAATCGCGAGGCTGGTAGGCGAGGTGTACGCCTTCCCCGCAGAGCACCGTGGCTCGCCCGTGAGAGACGCCAAGGAGTTCGCGACCCTGCTCAACGCGTGTGGAAGGCACGGCAGGGCCGAGGTAGGGCTCAAGATATGCTCAGGCGACCGAGATGACGGCCTCGCCGAAGGGATCGCCCTGCTGAGGGACCACAGGTCCGCGCTCAGCAAGGCCCTGACATGGGCCAAGGGCAGCGGCGTCATGCGGCTCAAGCACATCCAGTTCTTCGACGCTGGGGACGAGATAGAGGACACCATCGTGGGCACCGTCGCGGGCATGCTCCTTGGGAGCGAGGGCGCGGACAGGACGGCGCCGATGGTAGCCTTCGCGGAGTCGACGGAATACTCAGACGCGCCCAAGGTGAAGGCTTCTGCCCGGGGGACTCAGGAGCTGGTTGCGAAGGGCATGGACCTTTCCGCCGCCATACGCTCGGCCGCCGAACTCGTCGGAGGGATAGGCGGCGGACACAACATCGCCGCTGGTGCGACCATACCCCACGACAAGCGGGACGAGTTCCTTTCCAGGCTGGACGATATCGTGGGCTCGCAGCTCACTTCCCGAGTACCGCGACCAAGATAGCCTTCTGCGCGTGCATCCTGTTCTCGGCCTGGTCGAACACGACGCTGTGGGGTCCGTCGATTACCTCGGCGGACACCTCAAGGCCTCTATGGGCCGGGAGGCAGTGCATGAATATCCAGTCCTTGTTCGCCTTCTCTGTGAGCTTCTCGTTGACTTGGTAGGGCAGGAAGAGCTTCTCCCGCTCCGCCTTCTCCTTCTCCTGGCCCATCGAGACCCAAGTGTCCGTGTAGACGACGTCCGCGCCCTCGACGGCCTGGAACGGGTTCGAGAGCACATCGATAGTGCACTTCTTCTCCTTGGCGATCTCCTGGGCCTTCGCGAGTATGTCCGCGTTCGGACGGAAGTCCTTGGGCGTCGCGGCGCGCATGTTCATCCCCACGAGCGCGCATCCCAGCAGGAGCGAGTTGCAGACGTTGTTCCCGTCGCCCACATATACCATCTGAAGGCCTGCGAGCTTGCCCTTCTTCTCCATGACTGTCAGGAGGTCGGCGGCGCACTGGCACGGGTGCTCCAAGTCGTCGAGTCCGTTTACCACGGGCACCGACGCGTTCGCCGCGAGCTCCTTCATGATCTTGTTGCTGAACGCCCTGTACATGATGCCGTTCACGTACCTGCTGAGCACGTGAGCCACATCGGGCACGGACTCGCGCTTCCCGATGCTGACCTCGTCGGGACCGATGTACAGCGCCTTGCCCCCGAGCTGGTGCATCCCAACCTCGAAGGAAATCCGCGTCCTCAGGCTGGGCTTCTCGAAGACCATGCCCAGGACCTTCCCCTTGAGAGGGTCCTGCTTCTGCCCTTTCTTGGGCTCTTTCTTCATCTTGACAGCGTTGGCCAGGATGGCCTCGAAGTCGTCCTTCATGTCCAGGACCGAGATTATGTCACGCTTCAAGCTATCACCTTGTCAGGGCCAAGCGCCTCTGCGCTTTTAAGGCTTTTTGAGATGTGAAAATGGTTGCTCCGCCTGCAGTTCAGTCAGAGCACCTTGATAGGCCGCACGACATGCAGATCGCGCATCCACTCACACGCGCGATATGCCCTCCGCAATCGGGACAATGTTCGATGAAGTGAAGCAGTCGGACGCCGTCGCTCTCGTGTTCCATGTCTACCCCCGGATCACATCAGACGTACCGTTCATTACCGTGAGCTGAGGGGTTGGGCGAAACTGCACATCATCTGACGATCCGCGAGCGTTCTGCATTGGCCTGTTCCGCGCTGATAAGCTTTATTAAACCAAAGCATATGGAGGACGGCCCATCCGTGGCCGGGGTGGGGTAGTGGCATCCTTGGGGACTGTGGATCCCTTGACCCGGGTTCAATTCCCGGTCCCGGCCCCTCACATCATCCTTCTGAGAACCTAGCGCCGCAGTGGGGACACTCTTCGTCGTCCTCTCCCACGGGCTTGCCGCAGCTGGGGCACTCGTACTCCACGCGCTCGGGCGCGCCGGGTGAGCGCATGGCAGGCGCTTCGGTCATCTCCTCGAATCCCGCACCATCGAGGTCCAGGCTGCACGTCTCCGACACCTCCTCAGCGAAGGCCCCGAACTCCGTCCCGCAGGACGGGCATTTCTTGTCGGTGGGGGATATGAGTTCCCCGCAGAACGGGCACTCGAACTTGACCTCTTCGAACGACGCCCCGCATCTGGGACAGCTCTTCTCGTTGCCCGCTACAGTCTTGCCGCACGCCAGACATCCAAACACGAAAACAGGCAGGGGGTCGCCGCCCATGCTACTAAGATGCGGTAACGATTATTTAAATCATTCCAGCACGGCCGATGCCGGCGGAAATCAGCGCCTAGGAAGCTATTTCTAGCGCCCCTTCTTCGGCTTCTTCGCCGGGGCCTTCTTTGCTGCAGGAGCCTTCTTCGCAGCCGGCTTCTTCTTCGGGGCCTTGGCGGGCTTGGCCTTCGCAGCGGCCTCATCCAGTGCGCGCTCCTGGGCCTCTTTCGCGCCTTCGCACGCCTCTCCGGCCATCTCCTCGAACACGGCGCCGCAGTTGGGGCACGACGTCGATGATATGGGCAGCTTCTCGCCGCATACAGGGCAGTCCACCTGGGCCCTGTCAAGGGGCAGGTCGCACCTGGGGCACTTGTCCTCGTCTCCCCTGATCATGAGGCCGCAGCCGGGGCACGCCACCCTCCGGACCGTTGCCTTCATGGCCTTCAGCTCGCTCGTGATGATGCCGTCCACGAACTCATCCATGTCGAACCCTGCGCTGGACTTCTCCACGCTCTCCGAGAACTTGGTGAGGTCGATGCCGCACGTGGAGCAGGTCGTGGCGTTCCTCCAGATCAGGCCGCAGCAGAACGGGCACTCGAAGAGCGTGCCAGGGCCGAACTTGAGCCCGCAGCGGGGACACTCAGAGTCCGTTGACTTCACGATGCGGCCGCACTTGAAGCAGCTGAGAAAGATTCGCTTCTGCTCCTCTTCCATCATTGCCGAAATACCCTCACCTCATATATAGCTAATCGAGCCGATATTCGCAAATGATGACAGGGTAACGCCTCACGCGCCCTTCCTGCGCGCCCTCCTGCCTGCGACCACGAGAACCATGGCCATCAGGAAGAGCACAGGCATGACGACTCCGTCGAACTCAGGTATCTTGTCGAATATGACCTGTATCGGCGCGGTCGTGTTCTGGGTCCACTGCCACGCGATCAGCGTCTCGGCCGGCACGGAGTAGATAGATGTCAGATACTGCTTGGCGTCCGCGGTCTGGCCGCTGAAAGTCAGGGACGTCCAGGTACCGCTGGCGTTCTTCTTGCCCATGATGGTCCTGCCAATCCCCGTGTTGTCCGTCTGGATCCAGAACGCGTACACGTAGTTCGTGGATGTGTCCAAGGATATGGTCGGGTACAGGTTGCCGAGCGTGTTCGCAACGGAGTCCAGGCGGTACGGCGTGGACCACGCCGAGCCAGTGTTGTAGACGTAGTAGATGTATGGTTTCGATGTGCCGGACTGCTGGTGGCCGCTCCCGTATACGACGTGGACCACGCCGTTGGAGTCGACGACCGCAGAAGGAGGAGCGTTGTCCGTGTTTCCGGGGTTGCCAGGAACTTCAAGGGTGTATATGTTCGTCTGTGCGGACCAGATACCGGTGTACTTCCTCGAGTCGACATTGCCGTCGAAGGTGTAGACCGCCCATACGCCGTTCCCAGAACCCGTCGGCACTATGACTCCTTTCCCGTTCTGGAGGTCGCTGTCCACATCCAACATGCTGCCCGAGTACGACCATGACGTTACCGAGTCTGCGGTACCGCTCCTGAATGCGGACAGGTCGTATCTTATGGGGGAGACTGCGTTGGTCAGGTTGCTGCCGAGCACCCACAGGTACCCATTCGCGTCCTTGCACATCGAGGTCTTCTTGCCGCCCAGGCCGTTGGTGGAGACAGCCAGTGTCGAGTCGCTGGCCGCCCACGAGATCGAATGCGTCCCCGGGTCGACCGTGCCACGCTGCAGGTACACATCGCGCGTTGCAGACGCCAGGTCGCCGACGGCGTACACCAGCTGGTTCGCCCCGTCGTACCATATCGACACCTGGTTCACGCCAGCAGTCTTGAAGGCAACCGAGGACGAGGACCAGCTCGCACCGTTGTCCGTGCTGTACCTGTACACCGTGCTCGTGCCGTCCCAGTAGAAGCTCCAGAAGTTCGTGCCGTCGTGGAAGAGCTTCCTCTGGTATGACAGCGCAGTGGCAAGCGACGATGTTGTCGGGTCCTCGATGAACCAGCCCTCGGGGTTCAGCGTGCTGACGAACATGGGATCAACTGCCCTGGTGCCCGTGGGCACGGCGGTCGCAAGGTCCGAGTGCTGCTGCCAGTCGGTCGTCTCGACGATGAAGTCAATTGATGAAGCGCCACCAATGCTCGCGGAGGCCACGGACAGCTCCAGCTTCTGGAGGTCCTTTGCAGCCTCGAGAACAGCGCCCGTGACATACGCCCAGGTCCCTGAGGAATACTGCATCAGGTCCTGGGAGACAATGTAGCCGTTGAGGCCTTTGACCTCGACCTTGAACTCCGCCCCGATGGTCTTCGAAGGCAGGGAGACGGCGTATCCAGTGGTGGACAACATGTCACTGTCTATGTACACCCTGAGTATGTCCTCGCCGGAGACCCTGGTCGGGATGACAACCCCGCCGCCGCCTCCGCCGGAGGGCTTGCTGACTATGACCGGGACGAGCGAACCGGCGCACATCTGGCCCCTGACGCTCACGAAGAACGAGGCTGAGGCGGTGTCGTTGACCGCGCCGACCGCGGTGATGTCAATGTCAAGGTTGACTATCGGGACCGAATCCGAGTCGGCAGTGGTCCTGCCTACCCAGTCACCGAAGGCACCGTCAATCGAGATCGCGCTCGGGGCGGAGGATACATAGGCCCTCGCCGCGTCCCCGAAAACCACGACATCGGCGAACGAAGAGTCTATCATGCTGGACTGCACGAACGCCGTGACGAGTGAACTGACAGCCGAGGCGCTCGTGTCGACCGCGACATCAATAACTGCCGACGCCCCGACATCCAAAGAGACGTCCTGGAGAGTCCATGCAAGCGTGGCGCCCGAGACGGACGGCTCCACTGAGTAGACAGTCCCTCCGGACCCCTCGCAAGTGAATGTCAGCCTGAGGAAAGAGACCCCACTCTGCGCAGGCACTGTGCCGGTGGACGATGCAATTCCGGGGCCCGGCGCCTGGTTCACTATGAGCGCGCCGCCCGTCTGCGGGACAGGGTAGCTCATGGAGTTCCTGGCAACCTGGTCTTGGGAGAGCATCAGGTACCTCGCGTTCTGCCCGAGGCTGGATGGCAGCTCGGCCCGGGCCTCGAGCTCGGAGTCGCCCAGGCCGAAGGCGAGCCCCTGGATATAGGTCCAGCCGCTCCAATCTAGACGGTCGGCCGTGTTGGCTGAGTACGAGTTCAGCGCGGCTGAACGGATCTCGTCCTCCCAGCCGTCAATCTGAATCATGTAGTCGGCGCCCATCTCGGAGACGCTGTAGCCAGTAGACGAGGAATCGTCGGAATCGATGAAGAGGAAGAAGCTCTCCACAGCGGTGGTGCTCATGATCTCCCCTTGGACCTTCAGATAGACGAACAGGCCTGACGCGTCAGTCTCGACGGCCCACTCGTCGATGTCGATTGCGGGCGAGCCCGAGGTGATGTACGCGGAGAACTTGTCGACATCGTCCCAGTCCCCGAAGTCGCCGTCGATGGCGAGGCCCTCACTGCCGCTGAAGTAGGACAGGTAGACGAAAGTGGGGATGATTATGACGAGCGCGACGAGCACGGCCAGGAACTGCCATCTCGTGATGAACGACCTCTCGGACTTCTGTGCCGCGGACACCTTGATCTCTGCCTTGGTGCCGTTGGTCATGCCCGTGCCGTTGACAAGCCCGGTGCCGTTGACGAAACCCCTGTCGCTGGCCGAGCCCTTGCCGTTGATGAACCCCTCGCTCGGCTGGGGCGGGGGTGTCGTCACCGCCGTGACGACCTCCTTTGACGGCACGACTGTCAGCACGGCCACTGGTTCCGGGACAGGCTCTACCGGCCTCGCAGGAGGCGCGATCGGCTCCGGCGCGGGCGGAGGCGGGACCTGACCAGGGCTCGGGGGCACGGGCGCTTCAGGCCCTTCCTCGAAGCCGACGCCGCAGTTCGGACACTTCTTGGAGCCCACGGGAGCGAACTTGCCGCACTCCGGGCACTCGAGCATCTCCTCCTCGGGCTTCAGGCGCTTCTGGGGTGCGCCCGTGGACAACGGCACGCCGCATCTGGGGCACTTGGACTCCCCGCCGCTGAGTTCCATGGCGCAGAACGGACAGTTGAGCTTGGTCTCGCGGAGCTTGAGCTTCGGTATCTCCTTTCGGAGCAGGTCGCCCGAAGCAAGGTCGCGCGGGCCGCGCTCCTTGACCTTCCTCACGCGTATCTTGTGGAATTCGGTCCCGCAGACCGAACACTTGGTCGTCCCCGGTGCGGCCTTGTTACCGCACAGTGGACATGTGATTGTAGATTCCTCCGCCAAGCTGCGAACACCTCATAGGGGGGAGACCGAGGCGATTGCGGCGGTGATTGGAACCCCGCCAGTCCTCGAGTTCTCTTGCCGGATGCTATTGTTTTTGCCGACTATATAAACTATGTCAGCTGGAGGGGTTAGTACAGCACGCGCGCGCGTTGTCAATCGACAAGTCTGGCTGTTGTTCAGGGAACGGCCCGTAAGCATCCAGGCAACGGCCGTGCGCGCAAGGTTAATATACTCATGACCTTCTGGCTCGGCAAGGTGGCCAGATGGGCTGGAACGGACCCCTGAACAAGCTGGACGAGTTCAGGTTCGAGATACCACGGACGTACAAGTCGTGCATGAGCACCTCAGCCGTGATATTCGCCGACGACAAGATGATCCAGAGCGTGAAGGCGGACAACGCCCCCGAACAGGCGGCGAACGTCGCGTGCCTCCCGGGCATCGTCGGGAAGTCCATGGCCATGCCGGACATCCACTGGGGCTACGGGTTCCCGATAGGAGGGGTGGCGGCGTTCGATGCCGAGAAGGGGGTCATCTCCCCGGGCGGCATCGGGTACGATGTCAACTGTGGCGTGAAGCTCGTGAGGACGGACCTCCGAGTGAAGGACGTTGGCAAGGACATCAAGAAGGTCATCGACACGGTTTTCGAGCAGGTCCCGTCAGGAGTGGGGGAGAAGGGGAAGCTCAGGCTGTCAATATCACAGATAGACGACGTACTCGAGGGGGGTGCGGAGTGGGCCGTCTCGCAGGGTTACGGCTGGCAGGACGACCTCACCTCGTGCGAAGAGAACGGCAAGATGAGGACTGCCGACTCCTCGAAGGTGGACCAGAGGGCGAAGCAGAGGGGGGCTCCCCAGCTGGGCACGCTGGGCGCGGGGAACCATTTCCTCGAAGTCCAGAGGGTCGAGCGGATCCTGGACCCTGAGGCGGCCAAGGCGTTCGGGATTGACGAGGTCGACCAGATCATGGTCTCCATACACTCGGGCTCGCGCGGCTGCGGACACCAGATCGCGAGCGACTACATCAGGGTCATGGAGGGGGCCATCAGGAAGTATTCCATCCCCGTCCCTGACAGACAGCTCGCGTGTGCGCCCGTGAACTCGCAGGAAGGCCAGGACTGCTTCAAGGCGATGAGCGCGGCGGCCAACTACGCATGGGCCAACAGACAGCTGATACTCCACTGGGTCCGCGAATCCTTCGAGAAGGCCTTGGGCCGGAATGCAGAGGATATCGGCATGGAGTGCGTGTACGACGTCGCGCACAACATCTGCAAGCTGGAAGAGCACGAAGTCGAGGGTAAGAGGACGAAGCTGTACGTCCACAGGAAGGGGGCGACGAGGGCGTTCGACAGCAGCAGGCCCGAGGTCCCCGAGAAGTACCGGAGCGTTGGCCAACCGGTGCTGATACCCGGAGACATGGGAAGCGCGAGCTATGTCCTCGTGGGCACCCCGAACGCCATGAGGGAGACCTACGGGTCGACATGCCACGGCGCCGGCAGGCTGATGTCCAGGACCAGTGCCACGAGGCGGTTCAACGCCAACGAGGTCGTGGCGATGCTGCAGAACAGGGGGGTCTACATACGGGCGGCCTCGAAGGACGGCATCATCGAGGAGGCGCCCGGGGCGTACAAGGACGTCGACGACGTCGTGAGGATCGCGCATGGCGCCGGAATCTCCAAGATGGTCGCCAGGCTGAAGCCGATAGGAGTCATGAAGGGCTAGCCGAGTATTCTCGCAGCCGCTCTGCGGACCTTTTCACGGTGCTTCGCAGGACAAGCGACCATGACAGCCCACTCGTGTGCTCTGCGGGCCTGAAGCGCAGCTGCAATCGGGCTTATCCTCGGGAGGAGCTTGACCTTGCCTTCGTCCAGGACCCGTATGTCGGTCATGGACAGCCTCGGCTCGGAGACGCCGAGCTCGCTTGAGGGGACATCGATTATCACACAGCCGGGGTCTACGCCCGCCCTCCTGGCAATCTCCTCCTCAGCTTTTCGCCTCTCGCAGATGGCACCGAGCCTGTCGAGGTCGTCCCAGCGGGCGTCGTCCAGGTCGCCCGCGCCTATCGCGAACGCCTTCTTGAAGAGCCTTCTGTACTTCAGGTGAGTCGCGATCTCCTCGTAGTAGCCCTTCTTGGAGACGAGGTACGACAGCAGGGTCGCGTCCGTCATGCTGTGTATGGTGTCTATCTCGTCCCTGCCGAGCTGCTCGACCGCCTTGGCGAGCATGAGCTCGGAGATCCTGACCGTCTTGTGGAAGTACACGGATGAGAACATCAGCGCGCGCGCGACGAGCATGCCCTCGACAGCGCTTAGCCCGCCCCGCTCGATGACCAGGTCTCCGTTGAAGACCCTGACCGTCTGGAAGAGCCTGTCCAGGTCGATGACACCGTAGGCGACTCCCGTGTAGTGTGAGTCCCGCTTGAGGTAGTCAATCTGGTCGGCGTCGACCGGACCGGACACGAGCTGCGACAAGTATCTCTTCGAGTTGAAGTGGGCCTGCCCCCTCGCCCCCTGCAACGTCTTCTGGGCCGCCGGACCTCCCTGGCCGCCCTCGAGCAGGGAAGCCACCGCCTTGGGCTCCACGCCGTGCCTCTCGAGTATCTCGGGCAGACTCGCAGTCTTCCCGAGCAGCCTTGCCTCCCGCGGGGAGAGGACCGTCTCCTCGCCCCGGATGAGTCTCCTCGATATGGCCTCGTGGTCTATCCCGAACCTGTCGTGGAGCACGAACTCCAGCGTGTGAGAGTATGGAAGATGGCCGACGTCGTGCAGCAGCGAGGCGCACCTGACCAGGGTGGCCTCGTCCTCCGCAAGCTGCAGCGAAGCGCAGAGCCTCTTCGCGACGGCAGACGTGCCCAGGGAGTGCTCGAACCTGGTGTGGTTCGCGCCTGGATAGACCAGGTAGGCGAGCCCCAGCTGGTGGATGCTGTGCAGTCTCTGCAGTTCAGGGGACTCGAGCAGCGCGAGGAACACGCCCTCGAGCCTTATGCCCCCGTGGATCGAGTCGTGGACTATCTTGTGCTCCGCCAACGCCTCTCGCACGCCTTCAGGCGATATAAGAGTATTGAGCGACCGTCAATCCAGCAGCCACTGGCTTCCCCAAAACGGAGAGCCGCACGAGTCATTATTGGCTTTGATAACAATGCACAAACCCTTTTAAAAACCCACGTGAATCCCCATACCATCCCCGAGTTGCAGGAGGACCCCTGATGGAGTCCGCTGGTAGTGACCAATCCGATAGAGTACAGACGTACATAGACGGTTTTGACAACAAGATAGGCGGCGGCATCAAGAAGGGACACGTAGTGCTCCTGGCGGGCACTCCGGGCACGATGAAGTCCTCCATCGCCCTGAACATACTCTTCAACAACGTGAAGAAGAGGGGCGTCAACGTCCTCTACGTCAGCATCGAGGAGAGCAAGGAAAGCCTCCTGACGGCCATGGGCCAGCTGGGCTTCGGGGGCATAGACGAGAACAAATTCTTCATCGTGGACATAGGCAGGCTCAGGCTCGAGCACACGGACGCGGATGTCGGCAGGGATTGGTTCAAGATCCTCAAAGAGTACCTCAGGAAGAAGGTCGAGAACGAGGGTGTGGAGATCGTCGTGGTCGACTCGCTGACCGCGATATACTCGCTCGCGAACATCCAGAACCCGAGGCAGGAGCTGTTCCACTTCTTCGGTTTCCTGAAGCGCCTTGGCGTTACCACTTTCCTCATCTCGGAGACGCAGGTCAACGGGAGCGCCTTCGGGCCGTACCACGAGGACTACCTCGCGGACGGGACGATACTCATGAAGTTCGTCGACGTCGGCGAGACGGACGTGCAGCTCAGGATCAGGGCGGTCAAGATGAGGCACTCGAAGATACACCACGGGTACCTCACGCTGATATTCAGGGACGGGCAGTTCCTTGCGACGACCCCCATCGCAGAATAGGGCTCGCGCTGGAATGTGGTACTGAGATATTCGACGGACAGAAGACACTCTGCAGGGCGCCTAGCTGAACCCGCCCTTCATCTTGTTCCTGTCTATCTTGACCCCGCGCGGCGTCACCATCAGGAGGTTCTTGCCGACGCCCGCGACATCGCCGTCGACGTCCCTCGCGATGTTCTTCAGCTCGGCAGTCACCCTCTTCATGGTCAAGTCGTCGTTCGCGATTGACGTGTAGTCTATGATGACGATGTTGTCGTCGTATACTTCTTTCGACAGGCCTGAGAGGTCTTCATACCTGAACATCTCGCCGACCTTGACCACGGTCCTTGCGCCTTCAGTGCCTCCGAGGCTCTCGTCCTCGAAGACCATGTCGGTGAGGTCTATGTACTGCTCTGCCGCCATCGACTCGCGAGGAGCGCTCTCTTCAGCGGCCCCGAAAGATTTCTTCTTGAGAATCGTCACTGTGCATCCCTCTGCCAGTAATAATCATGTCCGGATATAAAACCTCTTATGCGAGCCAGCAGACGCTTTTCCGGAGGACAATTCCGTAGGAATTGGGCGAGGACGCCACGCCCGGGTCGGGCCTCATTCGGCCTCCTCTTCGTCATCGCCCGACTCCGTCTCCGGTTCCTTCTCCTTCGGCTCGTCGAGCAGCCACAGCTTGTCGCCCACATGGTGCACCGCGGAGACCGCCTTGCCCTTCTCCTTCCTGGCCATAGATTCCGCGGCGACCAGCGCCCTGCCGACTGAGAGCGGGCGCTTGTTCCTCTCGTCCCTGACCCAGACCAAATCCCCGACCTCGATCTCGGGGTCGACCTCCGAGATCCCGGGACCCATCACGTCCGCGCCGTTGTACACGTACTTCACAGCCCCCATGTCGACCGTGACGAATCTCTTGGTCGCCCCGTACTTCAAGAGGCCGCGTACCGTGAGGAATGGCTCCCCGGACGGCAGGAAGGCCAGGATCTTGCCGTCGACGAAGATGACTTCGTAGTCCGGTCCCTCTGCCATGTCGACGGTGTCGTCGTCACTGAACGACTTCGTACCCAGGGCGGCGTCGATGCTCGAGGAGAGTGACAGTGTCTCCTTGTGTCTCAGCCTGTGCCTCTTCCTGAGGTGGATCTCTGTCATTTCTGGCCGTCCTCCGCGACCGCTTCAAGCATCGTTCCCGCTTTTCCGGCCACAGCCCTCGCGTGCGCTTTCTCGCGCTCGGCCGCCTCCTTGTCCCCGAGCGCCTTGAACGCCTCCGCCTTGATCATATGCGGCTCCCAGTCGCGCAGGTCCATCCCGATGGCGCGGTCCGACAGCGCGAGCACCGACTTGTGCATGCCCAGTGCGAGCCGGCATCTTGCGAGGCCGACGACGGCCTGGGCATCGGACGAGCAAGCTGAGACTGCCAGCGAGTAGAGCCTCATGGCGCCCTCGAAATCCTTGCTCATCTCCCTCGCCTCCGCCTCCGCGACCAGCGCCGCGGACGCTATGTGCCCTGAGGCGGCGGGTATGTCAGAAGTGGGAGCCCCGGAATGCGAACCCCTGGCGCTCGCGAGACGGGCTTTCACGACCGCGAACTCCGGGGTGGTCCCGAGCGACTCGGCGACGAGCGACAGCATGCGCTCGGCGGACATCAGCTCGCCCGCGTCGACCAGGAACCTCGCGTACTCTAGCTTGACCTCCGGCTCGGGGGCGGTCTCGGCCGCCTGCCTGACCGCCCGCGGGAGGTCCCAGCGGCAGAGCAGCTTCCTGAGCGAGAGAACGCGGACGATGCCCTCGCTGTTCATCTTGCCAGATACGACTACGGATTCGAAGTTGACCAACGCCTCGTCGAACCTGCCAAGCCTCTGAAGGACGTCGCCCCTGCGCATGATGGCGAAGAGACCTCCCGAGGTGTCCGACCTGATCGTGTCGAGGCACTTGAGAGCCATCTCGAACGAAGCCTGCGAGGCCTCGTAGTCCCCGACCGTGAGCAGTATCTCTCCCCGCTCCACCCAGCCCTGGTCGTACTCGGGGTTCAGCCCGAGCGCCTCGTCGATGGCCATCAGGGCCTCGTCCCACCTGCCCAGCTGGCCCGCGATCTCCGCTCTGGCCTTCCAGGCCTCGTCGTAGGACGGGTTGAGGTCTAGTGACTCGAGAACGAGGTCATGGCCCTCGTCAGGGGAGCCGCAGACCGCCTTGCACACGCCCTTCGCATAGAGCGCGTAGTCGAAGTCGGGGATGATCTCGAGCGAGCGGTCGTGGTAGGCGATCGCGTCGCAGTGCCTGTGCATCTTCTCCATCGCGTTCCCGATGTTGTTCCACGCAATCTCGTAGTCCGGGTCGACGAGTATCGCCTCCACGAACTTGGGGATCGACTGCTCGTATCTCCCGAGGTTGTACAGCGCGTTGCCCAGGTTGTTCCAGAGCACCTTGTCGCGGGTGTCGAGCTCGATGGCCTTCTTATAGCACTCGACCGCCTGCTCCAGCAGGTCTGCCCCGTGGTACGCGTAACCCTTGTTGTACCAGGCGTGCTTGTATTTCGGGTCTATCGCGACCGCCCTGTCGAAGCATTCCATGGCCTTGTCGAGGTACCCGGCGACGAAGTAGGTGTAGCCCATGTTGTTCCAGACCTCTTTGTCGTTGGGGCTGACCTCGGCTGCCTTCTGGAATGTGTCAATGGCCTTCGCGAAGACACCCATCTCGTGCTCCACGTTCCCCCTGTGCGAGTAGCCCAGGGGGGACTCGGGGTGCTTCGCCACGAACTGTTCGCACTTCTCAAGTGCCTCGTCCAAGAGCCCGGCCTCGAGGTAGAGGTCCGCCTGGACGAGGAGCACGAGGCTGTCCTCCGTCTCGAACCTGCTCAGACGCGCGATCGCGGGCTTGGCCTTGCGGGCCTTCCCAAGCTTGCCATAGGACGCCGCGAGTCCGGACCAGTTCTCCTTCCGGTCGGGCTTCAGCGCCGCGGCCCTGGCATACGCCTCCGCGGCCAGCTTGTACGCCTCCTGCATATAATATGAGTTGCCGAGGTTGTGCCACGCGAGCTCGTAGGACTGGTCCAGCGAGGTCGCCTTCGAGTAGCTCTCGACCGCTTCGGCGTTCCTGCCGAGCGCATCCAGGGCAGCCCCGCGGTTGTTGTAGACGATCTCGCTCGCGATGCCGGCCTCGATGGCTTTGCCGAACATCTCGAGGGCGCGCTCGTACTGTCCCGCGTCGTAGGCGGCGTTGCCCTGCTCGAAGAATTCGTCTCCCTGGCCCTTGGCCGCTGGTCGGGGAGCCCGGCCGTCATCTGACAAGTGAAAATGCCATGTCCGAATGGATAGATAGTCTTTTTCCACGACGAGGTCAGCGCCTAGTCCGGGCCTTGCTGCGGCTACGCTTCCGCTCCTCCCTCTCCCGCGCGCGCATCTCGTTCTCCCTGACGCGGGCCCTGACTATCCTGTTCACGAGCGAGGAGGGGAGCGGCCGTTCCAGCGGGACTCTGATAGTAGCCTTGGAGACTTCGTACCCCTTGAGCTCGTCACCGAAGGCCGCCATGGCCGCGGGGCTCATGACGAAGAAACTGTAGTGCTCCCTGAATGCCGCGAACCCTACCAGCATCCCTTCGAGTTTGTAGACGGGGACCCGATAGCTGATCGACTCGACGGCTTCCGGGGCGGCCTTCTTGATGTCCTTCCGGAGCTTCCTAAGGTGCGCGCGCGCACGGGCAGGGGCGCTCGCTATGTATTCAGTGACGTCCTTCGCCGGACCGGGCCTCGCCTTCCTCTCCATACTCTGCCCAAAACAGTATCGCGTGGACGGACAAGTGCTTTTCGACGCAGGCCACCAAAAGGTTATATCAGCCCCAAGAGATAATTCATCTGGAAGAGGTATGCCCTTGCTCGTGATATTCAGACAGTCCCCGAGGTCCCTCGTGAAGGCCTTCATCGCGAGCAGGGTGTACAAAGGGAAGCCGGTCGAGGAGGACCCGAGCAAGAAGTACTTCTTCGACGAATCCGTCGACGCCGACACCCTCGACTACGACTCCCTCTACGGACAGTACAAGGAGACCTACGGTGGCCTGGACTTCCTCGAGGACGAGAAGCTCTGGAGCATAGTTGAGGACGAGATGTTCTGGGCATCCAGGTTCAACTCGTTGGACAGGTTCCAGCTGATATTCACCGTCCTCGGCCAGATCGAGAGGAGAGGGACGAAGTACTACCTCGCCCAGGAGTCACCAGAAGCGAAGGAGATGAAGGACAGGGTCCGAAGGGTCACGGGGGAGTTCAGGAGGGCGAAGCAGTTCATAGCGTTCACAGAGGACGTCACGAACAAGGCCCTCATCGGCAAGGGCAGCTTCGAGCACAGGATCGTCGACCTCGTCCTTCGGCACTACGCCAAGCGGAACCCGGGGTACTCGATCGTGATACTGGACGCCGAGGACGCGCACATATGCTACAAGGACGAGATACTCATAGAGCCCCGGAAGAAGTTCCCCGAGAAGCCGGGGCGCAAGGACTCCGCACGGTACTGGATGCTCCTCACCGACCCGAAGCACTTGGAGTCGAAGAAGGACAGGGAGTACCAAGTCGGAGAACTCCCGACCAACTACTCGAAGTGGGTCTCCGAGGGCGTTCAGGTATTTGGGCATGCTCCCGGGGCGACTTTGGACGATTTCGCGGACTAGGCAAGGTTACTTATATACGCGGTCGCACCTTGGATGGAGCGAGGATGAAACGCCGCTAATCCCCTGGCCACCGCAAAAGGTTGATAAACCCACAATTCCATAGGAACGGCGGCATCACCTAGGGAAGGTCATCTTGAGCAGCAAGAAGGCCAGGCACACCAAGGACGACCAGTTCGCATTCTACATGGACCTCCTGAGCCACGACATACTCAACAACAACCAGGCGGTCCTAGGGTACCTCGAGCTCGTGCTCGCATCACCCAACGCGGACAAGACCGTGCGGAAGTATGCAGAGAAGGCCTTCTCCCATGTGCGCACGTCCACGATACTTGTCGAGAACGTCAAGAGGCTCATGGCGACCCGCGTGGCGGACCCCGAGTCCCTCAGGCCGCTGGACCTCAGGAAGACCCTCGACAGGTCCGAGAAGGAGCTTGCCAGGTTCTTCCCGGACAAGAGCATCACCGTGAAGCTCACCAGGGTCCCGGAGAAGGTTCTCGTCGTAGGCAACAGCGCTGCCGAGGATCTCGTGATGAACATGCTCGTGAACGCCGTCCGGCTCGACCCAGGCGAGGCCGTCGAGCTGACCGTGAAGGTCGTGGAGACGGAGTTCAGAGGAAGGGACTGTTGGAAGATGACGGTGGAAGACAAGGCGGCCAACCTGCCCCCGTCTCTGAAGGACAAGGACATCAAGAACGTCTATCTCATGGACAGCTCAGTGGCCGTCAAGCTCTCTGGGCTGTTGTTCGCCAAGATGATATCCGAGATGCTCGGGGGGGACTTTGACGCTTACGAACTGCCGGGGAACGGAGCTCAGCTGGGAGCTGGGTTCTCAATGATCCTGAGGAGGGCGGGCAGACCATGACAAGTGTCTTGATAGTCGACGACGAGCTCTTCATCGTCGAGCTGTACAGGGACATACTGCAGCTGAGAGGGTACAAGGTGATGGGGACCGCGTTCGACGGCGAGGAGGCACTCAAGAAGTACACTGCGTGCCCCGACAAGCCCGACGTCATAATCATGGACCACAGGATGCCCATCATGAACGGCGTCGAGGCGACGAAGGAGATCCTCCGCATGAACCCGACCCAGAAAGTCATCTTCGTCAGCGCGGACGTTCTCGTCGAGAAGGAGGCCCGGGACGCGGGCGCGGTCGACTTCCTCCCGAAACCGTTCCGCATGGACGACCTGATCGAGAAGATGGAGAAGGTCTCCAACGGCCACTGAGCCCTCCGCTGCGTCCCTTCTGGCATAAATATGCGGCGTGCCCAATACAAACCGATAAGTTGAAAAGCCTAAGGGGCATATTGGGAGAAAGGTAGTGTACCACGATGTCGGACGGCTTCACCAAGGCCAGGGCGATGAATTTTCCAAGGCAAGTCCTGGCGGGCCACGGATGCGTCAACCAGACGGGCACTGTGTGCCAGGAGTTCGAGCTCAAGGGCACGGCCCTGATGGTCACAGGGCCAACCACCGGCAGGCTGGCCGCCGGGCTGGTGCGCGAGTCGCTCGAGCAGAGCAAGTACGACGTCCAGCAGGTCGAAGTCGGCCTGGCGACCCAGCAGAACGTCGTGAAGGTCGAGGAGGTCGCCAAGGACGTGAAGGCCTCCTTCCTCGTAGGAGTCGGAGGCGGGAGCAAGATCGACCTCGCGAAGCTCGCGTCGCTCAACCTCAAGATGCCTTTCATCAGCGTGCCCACATCGGCGTCCCACGACGGCATCGCGAGCCCCAGGGCGTCCATCAAGGACGGGGGCAACTCACTGTCCCTCAACGCTAAGGTGCCCATGGGGGTCATCGCGGACACGGCGCTCATTGTCAAGGCTCCTTACAGACTGCTCGCGTCCGGATGCGCGGACGTGATCTCAAACACAACCGCCATCATGGACTGGCAGCTCGCGGTCCGGCTGAGGTCGGAGGACTTCAGCTCGAGCGCGGCCAACCTCGCCAAGTACGCCGCAGAGTCGATAATCGAGAACTCGGCCGCCATCAAACCGAACCTGGAGGAGAGCGTCTGGGTCTCGATCAGGCCAATAATCATCTCCGGGATCTCGATGGCCGTCGCCGGGTCCTCGAGGCCGACCAGCGGCTCGGAGCACATGTTCTCTCATCTTCTGGATAAAATCGCGCCAGGCAAGGCTCTCCACGGGGAGCAGTGCGGCGTCGGGTCAATCATGATGATGTACCTTCACGGGGGGGACTGGCAACGCATACGCAGCGCCCTCCAGATGATAGGTGCGCCCACGAGCGCCAGCGAGCTAGGTGTGACCGCGGAACAGCTGAAGGAGGCTCTCGTCCACGCTCACGAGATCCGCAAGGACCGCTACACCATACTCGGGGACAGGGGGCTGACACCGGACGCGGCCGAACGCCTGGCGAGGATCACGAAGGTCATCTGAGCAGAGGTGTTCGAAATGGTGCTGGTTACGGTCGTTGGGGAGCAGCAGTGCAAGAAGGGGTTCGAGTTCGTGTTCGGAGGGCCCTTGGCCGAATGCAGGGAATGCAAGGTCAAGAACGTCTGTTTTCACCTCGAGCCGAACAGGTGGTACAGGGTCACGGAGATCCGCGACGTGCACCACGAGTGCAAGGTGCACGAGGGCGGCGTCAGGGTCGTCGAGGTCGAGAAACTCCCGACCAAGGCGGCCATACCGAGCAGGTCGGCCATCGAGGGGACGATGCTCACATTCGAGGAGACCGACTGCGACAGGATCGGCTGCCCCAACTACAGGATATGCAGGCCCTACGGAGCTGTCGAGGGCACCAGGTTCAGGGTCAGCGCAGTCAAGAGCGACGAGCTCGAGTGCCCCATCGGCCGCAGCCTACGGGTCGTGCTGTTGGACTGAGGGAGCGTATTCTAGGTCACGCGTCTCCTCTTTCTCAGAGCGGCCAGGCCCGAGATCAGCATCGCCAGAGCGGCCACTGAAGCCGCGATACCGAACGCGCCCAACTCCGGTATCGGCACCGAGGACACCGTCACGACCATGAGGTCGGAGTCTTCGCTCCCTTCGCCGTCCGATACGGTCAGCGTGACGCTGTAGACTCCGTCTATCAGGAATGTGAACTCCGGCGTCGGGCCGTACATCGTCTGGGTCATCCCGTCGTACTCGAAGACCCATGTGTAATTGACGATCCCGATGTCGTCCGAGGACCCGAGGCCGTCAAAGTACACCGTCTCTCCGAGGAGCGACTCCTGGTCCGGACCCGCATCGGCCAGGGGGGGTGAGGACAGCGCGGTGACAGTGAACGAGTGTATGTCATACGGAGCATAGAGAGGGGACATCTTTTCGACGCCCGAGATATCATGGGCGACGATGTAGTACTCGACGAGGCTTCCTGCGGATTGGCTCGGTACGATAGCCTCGTAGGTGTCGTTGTCGCCGGGGCGGGACATCGAGAGCGCGCTCCACGGCCCACCGTCGACGCGGTAAGTGACAGTCACGGCGCCCGTGTCTACTCCTCGATCGGCAGTCACCACTGCGTCTATCGGGAATCCTGAAGCCGAGTACGGACGCGTCGATGAAACCGTGTGGGCTATGTCGAATGCCCGCAGGTCGCGGTCCCCGGCCATCTCGATACCCTCCCAGATGGCAGGCATGTTCTCGTTGATGACGTCCCAGACCTCGGTCGTCTTGTCAGGCTGGAAGACTGACGCGGTCTCGAACAGGAACGGGTAGATGTGCGTGCCCCCGTACAACCAATCGAGCGAGTCTCCTGTCGTGGGGTACATCACGACTGACTGGGCCGCGGTGTAACCGTTGATGGCGGCGAGCCTGTTGCCAATCTCCACAAGAGATGCGTCATCTGCGGTCAGGTTGGTCGTGTAGCCCCATGGCCACATGACCCACTCGCCGGAGCTGTGGAAGTCCAGCTCGATCTGGAAGTCGTGCGCGTATGCGAGGTCCCGGATGGCCCGCGTCTCAGGCTCCGAGAACGGAGCCTCGCCGCAGTAGATGTCAGATGCAGGATCGTCGGATGTGCCGGCGCCACCCCATGCCCCTGCAGGGTCGCCGTTCTCCGAACCGTTGTAGTTTCTGTTGAGGTCGACGCCGAATGTGCCATCGTTGTTGTCCCGGCGGTTCTTGCGCCACATGGAATCGAATTCGAGCGAGAAGTCGAGCCCGTCCGGGTTCACCATCGGCACTATCCAGATCTCCCGGTTGTCGACCAGCCAGCTCAACCTTGTGTCGTTCCCATAGGCGGAGGTGATATTCTTGATGAACTCTATCGCGATCTCGTGGTTGACCCATTCCCTCGCGTGGTGCAAGGCGAGTATCAGCACCTCGGGCTCGTCCTCGTCGACCAGGACGTTGTCGGATATCTTCATCGCGAGGATGTCCCTGTCGGCGATGCCCTGCGTCTTCTCCCAGGCGTCTCCGATATCATACATCTTGGTGATTTCGGGGAACTGGGCCTCTATGTCGTACATTACACCCTTCATGAAGGTGTAGTTGTGGTAGACGTACCAATCCCCGGGCGGCGACGGAGGGGCCATGGGCTCAAGCGTCACATCGACTGCGGACGATTTGAAGCCGACCGCAGGGAACATGAAAGTCGCGGCAATCAGTAGAACGAACATCCTTCCAATCAAGTGTCTAGTCTGTGTCAATGGCTCAGCTCTCCGGTGTCAGTCTCCCGGCTCGGCGAGATATGGACATGCACATGATATATCATCCGCCGCTGACGGGCGGCAAGAACGAGACTTCATCGCCCTCTCTCAATACCCTCGCCGGGGCCCCGTACTCCTTGTTCACGGACAGGATTATGTGTTCCCTGTACCGTGCCATCTGCGGGAACCTGCGCACGTAATCGTCCAGGAGCATCTTGACGGTCGTGCCTTCCTTCAGGTCGATGGTTTCCTCCTTGGTCCCCACAATCTCCCTGAACGAGGCGTAAAGCTTCACATTTACCTTCAAAGTCCGTCCTCCGGCCGTCTGGTATGCTTCAATAGTAGAGGACTTGCTCCTATTCATAACATACGCCCCGGGTCGGGTGGATCGCACCACTCATGCCTACAGGGCTGAGCGACGACTCGAGATTTCGGCGTTAGGTTGGGGGGACGCACTGCTCCAGTCGATATTGAGCTTCCGGTAGAACGGCTCCCACGCGCATCTCGAAGGAGAACCTCGGTAGACATTCCCATCTGCTGGATTGCACGATTGATAAATAATCTGATAACACATTTGATAAGATAGTGCGATTCCAAAGGAAGAACACGGGGGCGGACTGTTACCAAGTCTTGTTCGAAAACGTCTTTATCCGAATCATGGCGTTCAAGGACTGCACGCAATAGCAAGGCTTTTCACCTCTCAAGGGCCAAGGGATGTGAAGAGACAGGAGATGGGCTTCTACCAGGTCACCTTCTGGCAAGGCCATCTCCGTCATTGGCGGGGCCGGATCCCGGTCCGGCTCGGAAGGGACTGTAACAATCTTTGGAAGGGGGAGAAATGTCCACCATCTCCGGTCAATCAAGAGGAGGCACTGTCGCTCCATCGAACGGCTCGGGAGGAGCCCATGACTGGCAGCCAGAGCCTCAGATCACTGCGAATGCGAAGGTCGTCCTCGAACGCAGGTACCTGAGGAAAGACGACGACGGCAAGCCGGTCGAGACCCCCAGGCAACTGTTCGAAAGAGTCGCAAGGGCGATCGCCTCCGCGGAGAAGAACTACGGGAAGTCCGAGGCGGAAGTGGACAGAATCGCCAAGCAGTTCTATGAGATGATGGCCAAGCTGGAGTTCATGCCCAACAGCCCGACGCTAATGAACGCTGGCAGGGAGCTCGGACAGCTGTCCGCATGCTTCGTCCTCCCGATCGGAGACTCGATGGAGGAGATCTTCGACGCAATCAAGTACACTGCACTGATACACAAGTGCCTCGTGCCCGAGACCCTTGTCATGACGGACACGGGCTGCAGCAGACTTGGCGACATCAGAGAAGGCACATGGATTGAGACCCATGACGGCATGGACCTCGTAGAGGGCGCCCACAGGAACGGCGTCCAGGAGGTCTTCACGGTCGAGACCGCCGAAGGGAACAGGATAACCGGCACCGCACTGCACAGGCTGATGGCCGTCGAAGAGGACGGCGAGTTCGGCTGGAAGAAGATAGGACAGCTCAGGCCGGGCGACAAGCTCCTGATGAAACTCGGAGGCTGGCTGGGCGGTCCCTTGGCAGAGGTGCAGGAGGAGGTGCGGGATTTCTCTGGGGCCGGCGCAGACGGAAGACTGATAGGTGCCGACGAGGACGCCCTCTGCGGATTCCTCAGGAGGGCGTTCGCAGACCACGGATGGCTCTCCCCGAGGGGAGTCGTCAGCCTAGGCTGCGGGAGCGAGGAGTTCGCGCGCGAGCTCCAGGCGATCATGTTCTACTTGGGCGTCCCGACCCGGCGGATGGGGCTCGCGCTCACCGTCTGCACGCGCTCAGGCTTCCAGGTGTTCAAAGAGAAGATCGGGTGCGATTCAAAAGTGCTGTCCAAGAGACTCTCTGGCGCGGACCAGGAAAGCATGGCGGCCGAGCTGGACGAGCTGGGCCTGCTCCACGACGAGCCTGACGACGACGGACACTACATAGTGACGGTCAGGGAGGTCGTCGCTGCGGGCAAGCGGGAGGTCGTGGACCTGACGATACCCCAGAAGCATGCATACCTGGCGAACGGGTTCGTGTCCCACAACAGCGGCGGGGGCACGGGCTTCAGCTTTTCCAGGCTCAGGCCCGCGAGCGACTCCGTCAAGAGCACCGCCGGGGTGTCGAGCGGGCCGATATCCTTCATGGAGGTCTTCAACGCGGCCACGGAGACCATCAAGCAGGGCGGGACCAGGCGCGGAGCCAACATGGGCATCCTGCGCGTGGACCACCCGGACATACTAGAGTTCGTAACCTGCAAGCGCGACTCGGGCAAACTGACTAACTTCAACATCTCGGTGGCGCTCACGGACAAGTTCATGGATGCCCTCGAGAAGGGCACTGATTACGACATCGTCAACCCCCGGACGAAGCAGCCCGTCAGCAAGATGAGCGCGCGGAAGGTCTTCGACCTCATCGTCAACATGGCCTGGAGGAACGGGGAGCCCGGGATAGTCTTCCTGGACAGAATCAACAGGGACAACCCCACGCCGAAGATGGGCGACATAGAGAGCACTAACCCGTGCGGCGAGCAGCCCCTGCTGCCCTACGAGTCGTGCAACCTCGGCTCCATCAACCTCGCCAAGATGTTCACCTACGAGGCGGGCAGACTCGCGGTCGACCGGGAGAAGCTGAAGAACACCGTCCACTCGGCCGTCAGGTTCCTGGACAACGTCATAGACGTCAACAGGTACCCCCTGAAGCAAATCGAGGACATGACCAAGGGCAACCGGAAGGTGGGCCTAGGGGTGATGGGCTTCGCGGACATGCTCCTGAGGCTGGGCATACCCTACGACACCGAGGAGGCAATGAAGCTCGGGCGGGAGCTGATGAGGCTCATAAACGACGAGGGGCACAAGGCGTCCGTCAAACTCGCGGAGGAGCGCGGGAGCTTCCCCAACTTCGCTGGGAGCACCCTAGCCCGGAAGTACGAGAAGATCAGGAACGCGACCGTCACGACCATCGCGCCCACGGGCACCATCAGCATCATATCGGGGGTCTCGAGCGGCATAGAGCCGATATTCGCGGTCGCGTACGTGCGCAACGTGATGGACAAGGACATCCTTCCGGAGGTCAACCCTATCTTCGCGGAGGTCGCGCACGAGCGTGGGTTCCACACGGACGAGCTGATGAAGGAGATCGCCTCGCGGGGCTCCGTGAAGGACATGAAGATGATACCGGAGGACGTGAGGCGGGTGTTCGTCACGGCCCTCGACATATCCCCCGAATGGCACATCAAGATGCAGGCCGCGTTCCAGGACCACACGGACAACGCGGTCTCGAAGACCGTCAACTTCCCGAAGGAGGCCACTCAGAAGGACGTCGAGGACGTGTACCTGATGGCCTTCAAGCTAGGCTGCAAGGGCGTGACGGTCTACAGGTACGGCAGCCGAGAAGACCAGGTGCTGAGCGTGGGTGAAGCGCCCAAGCCGGCCGCCATGACTCCGGAGGAGGAGGACGCCTCGCGCCTCCCGAGGGCGAGGCCGTACGTCACAAGGGGCTCGACCCAGAGGCTGGAGACGGGCTGCGGGCACCTGTACATCACGATAAACGAGGACGACAAGGGCCTCTGCGAGGTCTTCACCCAGATGGGCAAGTCAGGTGGGTGCACTGCGTCGCAGGCGGAGGCCATAGGCCGGCTCATATCGCTCGCGCTGAGGTCGGGGATCGAGCCCGAGGCCATCGTGAAGCAGCTGAAGGGCATCAGATGCCCTTCGCCGCTCTGGCAGCCCGGGGGCATGGTGCTCTCGTGCAGCGACGCGGTCGCGAAGGCGCTCGACAGGTTCACGAAGGACCGCTCCGCCGCCGCGGAGCGCGCGTTGAGTCCGGAGGGGGCGGGCAAGACGGCAGCGGCCCCCGAGAAGGAGAACTACGCCTACAAGGGGGACGTCTGTCCCGAGTGCCCGGAGTGCGGAAGCATGGTGGAGTACGTCGAGGGCTGCGTCGTGTGCAGGACCTGCGGGTACTCGAAGTGCTGGTGAGCCTACAAAAAAGGGAGACTGGGTCTGCCCTCGGCCCTTTGGGATGAGGGGCCGGGGCAGTTTTTTGCTTTCACATGGCGAAGGATTTTCTCCGGGGAAGACAGTCCGCGTCGCGAGGCGAAGGCGATATGAAGGTTCTCGCGATAAACGGCAGCCCCAGGAAGGACGGCAACACGCAGGTCATGATCGACGAGGCCGCGAAGGCCCTGAAGAAGGCAGGGATCGGCGTCGAATCGGTCGCGCTGAGGGACTACGATGTCAGACCGTGCAACGCATGCGAGCTCTGCTACAAGAAGCACTGGAAGTGCTCGATCAAGGACGACACGCTGGGACTGCTCGACAAGATGGTCGCCGCGGACGGGCTGATCATAGCATCGCCCGTGTACAGTGCCGACATCACCGCCCAGATGAAGGCGCTGCTCGACAGGTGCGTCATCGCATACAACGAGCAGGACTTCAAGGACAAGGTGGGCGGGGCCATAACCGTCGGCGGGGGCGCCCACGGCGGCCAGGAGTTCGCGCTGCTACAGATCATGTCGTTCTTCGCGTTCCACGGGATCATCCCTGCGGGCTCCAAGGGCGGGCTGTTCGGCGCCATGGGCACCGCGGGGGACAAGGGAGACGTCAGGAAGAACAAGGACTCACTCCAGAGCGCTGCCGAGCTCGGGGAGCGGATGGCCGAGCTCCTGAAGAGGCTTGGCAGATGACCTGCTTCATCGCCCATCTGGAGAAGAAGGGGTACTTTCGGGAACTTGGAATCGTCGTCACGAAGGAGAACGCCAAAGACATCGAGAAGGAGATTGCGAGGAACGTTGGCAGGGAAGGGGAACACTGCCCCGCTATCTGGAGAGAGATGAAGGCCTGGCTCGCGGACCCGAAGAAGAAGGCGGCCCTTGAGAAGAATCTCAGGAAGAAGTTCTCCAAGGCCTGAGGTAGGCTACACGCAATCCGATGTGTATTGTTCCTCGAGCTGCGTTTCCGCATCTGTGTGCGGCCGGATGTCCCGACACACGGTTTCGGAGACCGACGCGGGCATGGCGATTGAGCATACCGCGGTCAGGCAGCTCAGGGGAGGGACTTTCGGCGCACCCTTCACAAAGGCAATATACACTCCTTTGCCGATAGGCAGGTCGGAAGCAAGAGGGCGAAGGGAGATCCGACTCATGGCATCCAAGCAGCTCATAAGCGAGTTCAAGCCGGGCGAGAGAGTCGACAGCTACTTCTCGGTGAACTACAAGAAGCCCGTGACAGACTACAAGTACGGCTCGATGTTCGAGTTCAGGGTGGCCGACAGGTCCGGACAGATAACGGTCAAGTACTGGGGAGGGGGCGACAAGGCCGCGGCGGAGAGGCTCCAGGCGTCTTTCGAGCGCGAGGACATCGTCCGCATCACGGGCGAGGTCGCGGAGTTCAGGGGGCAGCTAGAGATCTCCGTCAGCGAGAAGAACGGCGGGACCATTAGGAAGCTCGCAGACGGGGAGTTCGATCTTGGGAACCTCATCAGGTCCTATGAGAACGTCGACGAGATGAGGCTGCACCTGAGGAGACTCGTCGACTCCGTCAGGGACAAGGACCTCAAAGCGCTCCTGGACGCGTTCTTCTCGGACCCGGAGTTCACGAAGGCGTTCTCCGAGGCGCCAGCGTCCATACAGCTCCACTCAGCCGCCGTCGGAGGACTCCTGCACCACACGCTCAACGTGGCCGAACTCGCACTGAGAACTTGCGACATGCACCCCCAGCTCGACAGGGACCTCGTGCTCGCAGGGGCGCTGCTGCACGACATCGGCAAGGTCCAGAGCTTCAAGGTAACCAGCAACATCAGCCAGACGGAGGAGGGAAACCTGCTCGGGCACATCACGATCGGCGACCAGGAGCTGATGCGCAGGGTGTCCTCGCTCCCCGACATCCCGGCGCTGACGGCCTCCAAGATCAGGCACATACTCCTGTCTCACCACGGCAAGAAGGAATGGGGCTCTCCGGTGGAGCCGATGTTCCCCGAGGCGCTTCTCGTACACGAGGCGGATGACCTAGACGCGAAGCTGGACAACATGATAACCAAGCGCGAGGAGGCCGTCACCGAGGACGACTGGATCTGGGACGGGCGCCACTCGCGCCTGATATACCTCAAGTGAAGGAAGCCCGGGCCATCTGGAATCCCAGGGATAACTCTTAAGAGCTGACACGCCCTCCGAATCATCGGTGTCAAGCATGGAACAGCCCAGAAGGGGTAACCTGCAGACTGTCGCAGCCGGGTTCATGATCATCGCATTCGCTGTATCGCTCCTAGCAGCGTGGATGATTGGCGCGTGGTGGATATTCTTCCCGATCATACTCCTCATCATAGGAGGGTTCTACACTGCCCTGGGGCTCGTCATGAGGTCTGGCGTGGACCCGGGCCGGAGAGGGCCAACAAGCAGCTCATACTTCGTCTTCTGGGGGCCTACCCTGGTCATCATAGGGATCATGTGGGTCCTGGCCGCGGAGACGGACATCAGCGGGGCTCTGCTGATCATACTGTTCCTGCTCTGGATCGGCGTGATGGCGGTCCTGCTCTCGGTCTTCAAGCCGAAGCGGGCCTGAAGGCCCATCGCCGCCCGTGGCAGGTAGCGGCGTCTCTAGGGTCACGGCAAGTATCTAGTACCACAACCGAATGGCGGCCCGACCGGCTAGGGTACCATGATAGATGCGTCCATCGCGTTCGCGCTCTGTTCCTTGACGATCTACGGGCTCACCCAGGTGATCGCCAAGGCGGCTGTGCGGTCCCTGGACGCCACCTCGATGGTGGCCCTGAACTTCGCGGTGTCCGTGCCGATATACGTCTTCATCTTCGGTGGGGCGGTGCTCCTCTGGGGAGGATACCTGGACCACCTGGAGTACGTGGGATTCGGGCTCGTGGGCGCGGCGACCGCGAGGGGAGGGTACTACATCTACCTCGAGGCGCTGGAGGACGGGGCCGTGAGCATGGTTGGGAGCATCACGGCCGCGTTCCCGGCGATCACGGCCACCATCGCGATCGTCTTCCTGGGCGAGCGCGTCAACCTCGTGAACGCCGTCGGCATATGCATCATCATCGCGAGCATGGTGGCGCTGTCGTTCTCACACGGCCGATCGGAGGGCGGCTCGACCTTCTCCCGCAAGGCCCTCATGCTCAGCATAGCCACTCTGCTCATCTGGGGCTTCGGGGGCATATTCATCAAGCTCGCACTCGACGGTCTCCCGCTCATAGGCTACCTCGGGCTCTACGTGTTCATCCTACCGCCCGTGGCCTTCGCGTACCTCAGGCACAAGGGCGCGACTGCAAAGGCCTTCTTCCCCAAGTGGACCGTGCCCGTGATAGGCGCGATAGTCGTCGCCGAGCTCTGGCAGCTGGGATACTTCGCCGAGACCTCCGCGATATCCGAGGGGGCGGCGTCCATCGTATTCCCGCTGATATCCGCGTACCCCGTGGTCACCATACTCGGCGCGAGGGTCTTCATCAAGGAGAGGCTGTCGCGGACCGACTGGACCATCCTCGCGATGGTCGTCGTCGGCATACTCCTGACCACGGTCGTGTGATTCGGAGGTAGAGCTGCCCGCGGGGTCGCAACTTGTATTTGAACTATTGGGGGGCGCATTCTCACGAAAAAACTCCTGCCTCATAATGCTGATATAGCTAGCCAGGGGCTAAATTCAGATTCGTAGGTATGCTGGCCATGTACTCCCCGCTGGGCTCCGCCAAGATGCTAGCCATCTGTTCGGGAGCAGCACTGCTGGTGCTGGTTCCGCTCATGGGCGTGGCCGGGCCGATCGCGGCGCCCGATCGACTGTCCGGCCCCGCCGAGGCGGGTCCCACAGACCTGTCGGGAGGGGTTCCGACTCTGGAATCTATAGAGGAAGAGGCCATAGTGGGGATTCTGGACCTCGAACCGGATGTGATCAACCTCAAGAGCAACGGGAAGTATGTGACCGGCTACCTCGAACTCCCGTCTGGCTACTATCTCGAAGACGTGTTCATCCCTAGCATCAAGTTGAACGACCGCGTCTATGTGGAGACATGCTTCAAGGCGCACATAGACGACGGCTACGGGGACAGCAACGGCGCGGACAAGATGATGATGAAGTTCCAGAAGGACAAGTTCTTCGAGACCCTCGTCCCCGGCGATGAGGTGGTCGTCCACATAGACGGCCTGCTCAGGGACGGGACACCCTTCGTGGCGTACGACATCGTGGCCGCCTTCCTCTGACGCGCATGGCCAAGCAGGCGCTGGCTCCATTGCACGCTTTGGGCCATTCTATCAGCATGTTATACACATATGTGTACACCATTGCTCGAAAGAGATATATAGTGTACAGCATTACTGGACGCCAGACACAGGAGGTCTGCCCTTGAAGCCCATAAGGACGACACTGACCGCAGAAGAGATGCCAAGGAAATGGTACAACATATTGCCCGACCTGCCGGAGCCCCTGGCTCCGCCGCTGAACCCCGCAACGAAGCAGCCGATATCCCCGAGCGACCTCGAGGCCGTCTTCCCAAAGGCCCTCATCGCGCAGGAGATGTCCTCGGCGAACTACATAGACATCCCCGAAGAGGTCCTGCAGGCCTACATGATCGCGAACCGGCCCAGCCCACTGCAGAGGGCTGAGAGGCTCGAGAAGATGCTCAAGACCCCCGCGAAGATTTACTTCAAGCGGGAGGATCTGAGCCCTGCGGGCAGCCACAAGACGAACACCTCGATCGCCCAGGCCTACTACAACATGAAGGAGGGCGTCGAGAAGCTCTCCACAGAGACGGGCGCGGGGCAGTGGGGCACGGCGCTCAGCCTTGCGTGCAGCTACTTCGGCCTCGGCTGCGAGGTATTCATGGTAAGGGCGAGCTACGACCAGAAGCCCTACAGGCGCGAGATGATGCGCGTCTACGGAGCCACGGTCCACCCGTCCCCGAGCGACCTCACCGAGTTCGGCCGCAAGATGCTGGCCAAGGACCCGAAACACCCAGGCTCTCTCGGCATCGCGATCAGCGAGGCCATGGACGTCGCCGTCAGGAATGGCCACACCAAGTACAGCCTCGGGAGCGTCCTCAACCACGTCATGCTCCACCAGACGATCATCGGCGAGGAGACGATGCTGCAGTTCGAGAAGCTCGACGAGGAGCCTGACTACCTGGTCGGTTGTGTGGGCGGAGGCTCCAACTTCGCGGGCTTCACTTTCCCGTTCATCGGGCAGAAGCTGAAGAAGAAGACGAAAACTGAGTTCATCGCCGTCGAACCTACCGTCGTCCCGAGCCTGACCGCGGGCAAGTACGAATACGACTTCGGGGACACCGCGGGCATGACCCCGCTGCTCCTGATGTACACCCTGGGACACGACTTCGTCCCGTCGCCCATCCACGCTGGAGGGCTCAGATACCACGGCGCAGCCCCCACAGTCAGCCAGCTGGTCAAGCACAAGGTCGTCAAGCCCGTCGCCTACCTGCAGAAGGAGGTCTTCGACGCGGCGATGATGTTCGCGAGGGCCGAGGGCATCATACCGGCTCCCGAGACGAGCCACGCGATCAAGGCGGCCGTTGACCTCGCGCTCGAGGCCAAGAAGACCAACGAGAAGAAGATCATTGCGATGAACTTCTCAGGGCACGGACTGCTCGACCTCGGAGGATACCAGCAGTACCTCGACGGGAAGATGACCTGAGGCAAGCCCTCAGGCGAAGTACCCGTCCTGGTCCTGGCGCATGCTCCTGTAGGCGCGCCTGAGCTCCGGCCGGTCCAAGAGAACCTTCACCGAGCGGCCCAGCTCGCGGTCCAGCTGGTCCTGCTTCGAGCCGTAGTACTCCTTCCTCAGCAGGTCGGAGATGTCAGAGGAGTACTGCTGCACACCGAACATTATCACTGAGTAAGCAGAAGGCGAGCGTGACATGACGTTGAGTGGGACCGTGGAGCCCCCTTTGATAAGCTCGAGCAGGTCGGGCGACGGCCCTCCGACCTCCCTCGCGACTGCGGCCATCTGCTTGGGGACGACCTCCTTCGCCCTGATCTGGAAGACCTTCTCGTCCGTGAAGACGAAGGTGTCGTAGTCCGAGGTGACGTGGTTCCTCCCAGTCAGCGCGCGCCAGTCCTGCCTGCGCTCGCTCTTGTCGAACTGCGCCTTCAGATACAGCATGAACTCGTCTATGCCGTTGAATTCCATGTTCGTCCTCTCCAGTGGCGTTCGTCGGAGATTAAATTATCGCGAAAACTGGTGTTCCGGTCGCGGGCTCACCTGAAGGTCTCGCCCGTGATCCGCTCGAACATGTCGATGTAGAGTCCCGAGACCTCCTTGATCTTGGCCTCGGGCAGCGCTGCGATTTTCGGCTCTGCCTTGCCCATCTTCCTGGCCTCCATCAGCTTGTCGTAGTACCCAAGCTGCCTGTAGTACTGCCTGACGCTCTCCTTGCTGAGCTCCAGGAACTGCCCCTTCGAATAAGCCTCCCAGTCCCACCATCTGTCTTCGTCCGCCGTGCCGAATGTGTCGACTATCATGAGCTCCCTCTCCTCGTCGAAGGCGTACTCCTTCTTCCCGTCGACGTGGATGAGGTCCCTCTTCTCGACCTCCTCGGCGATCTGCTCGTCTATCGACAGTGCAGACTTCACGAGCGCGTCGTACTCGGCGTTGGTGAGCGAGGCGATCTTGAGGGCTTCCTTCTTCGCGAGCAGTCTGTCGACCTTCTCGAGCTTGGTCGTGACCTCGATGTACGGCTCGGGCAGCTTGTCGCCGTACTTCAGCTCCTTTCCGGACTTGACTCCGAGCTTCGCAGGCTTGACCTCCCCGCTCCTGATCCTGTCCCAGAGGGAGCCGGCCACATAGTGCCTCGTGATGACCTCGAGCGGGACCAGGTAGTTGGTGGTCTTCTTGGTTATCTTCGACGGGTCGAGGATCTGCACCTTCTGGACACGCATCCTGTTCGGAGGTATCAGCTCCCTGAAGTGCGTCTTGATGCCTGCGGACCTGGCGACCTGGAACCAGAACGCGCTCGACCTGCAGAGCGTCTCGCCCTTCTGCGGTATCAGCGAGGGGATGATCTTGTCGAAGACCGAGATCTTGTCGGAGAACACGAACTCTAGAGAGCGCGCGTCGACCTCGTAGACGTCCTTGACCTTTCCCTGGCGTATGAGTTTCATCTGAACGGTTGCGTTGTAGGCTATTTTTGCTTTTAATGGTTTTGGTGTGCGGGGTCCGGGGTGATAATGCGAGCGTGCTACGCGAAAACACGGCCGATGCTTGTATGCTCATAACCATTAAAGTGCGTCCGACCTCTAACTCCGACCGCTGAGGAAGGCGAGATGGCCAACGATCTCACGCGGCATTTTGCGGAGCGCACCAAGCAGATGAAGGCGTCTGAGGTGAGGGAGCTCCTGAAGCTGTTGCAGGTACCGGACATGATATCGTTCGCGGGCGGGTTCCCGAACCCGGAGACCTTCCCGGTCGAGATAGTCAGAGACATCGTGTGTGATGTCCTCAAGAAGGACGGCGCCCAGGCGCTCCAATACGGGATAACAGAGGGTTACGCTCCCCTGAGGCAGTCCGTCGCCGAGCGCATGCGCAAGAAGGGCATGGACGCACAGATGGACAGCGTCCTCATCGTGAGCGGCTCCCAGCAGGTCATAGACCTCACGGCCAAGGTCTTCGTCGACCCGAAAGACACGATAGTCGTCTCCGCGCCGACCTATCTCACCGCGCTCACAGGCTGGACCGTCGCGCAGGCATCGTTCGAGTCGATACCCATCGACGAGAACAACATGCGGATGGACATCTTCGAGGACCGGATGAAGAAGCTCGTGAAGCGTCCCAACCCGCCCAAGATCGTGTACGTCCTCCCGAACTTCCACAACCCGGCCGGGGTCACGATGCCGGAGAAGAGCCGCAGGAGACTGGTGGACCTCGCGTCCGATTACGACTTCCTCATAATCGAGGACGACCCCTACGGGGAACTCAGGTACGTGGGAGAGGACATCAAGCCCATCAAGAGCTGGGACGACGAGGGACGGGTCATCTACATGAGCACCTTCTCGAAGATACTATCCCCGGGCCTCAGGGTCGGGTGGGTGGTCGCCCACCCCGACATACTCCAGAAGCTAGTCATCGCCAAGCAGTCCACGGACGTGTGCGCAAACGTGCTGGGCCAGAGGATAGCCCACGAGTACGTCGTCCAGGGGTACATCGATCCGCAGATAGAGAAGATCAAGAAGTTATACAGCCGGAAGATGGACCTCATGCTCGCAGGCATGTCGGAGTTCATGCCGAGCGAGATCCGCTGGACGAAGCCCGAGGGTGGAATGTTCATATGGGTCAACCTGCCCGAGGGGATGGAGTCGCAGGAGCTGCTGAAGAAGGCACTGAAGAAGCGCGTCGCGTTCGTGTCCGGCAGAGCGTTCTTCGCAGAGCCGAGCCAGGGGAACTTCGCCCTGAGGCTGAACTTCACTCATCCCTCTGACGAGATGATCACCGAGGGACTGCGCAGGCTCGGGTCCGTCGTCAACCAGGAGCTGGTCTCCCGGTGGGACAGATCGCCCGAGAACATGGACCGCAAGATGGAGGACGCCCTCAAGGGCCGCCTCGTGGGCAAGTCCTAGAACACTTCGGCTCCGGCGTGCACGACGAGGCCCTTCTCGGTGATGGAGTAAGGCTTCACCCTGCGTGAATGGGTCGTCCGCCTCATCTTCAGTATCCTGATGGTCAGCTGGACCTCTCCTCCGTCGGGCTTCTCGTCCGACTGCAGGAGCAGGACGCCGTCCGCGGTGTACTCCGCGAGGCCGTCCCGCGACGAGCGCGGGTTCTCGTCCTTCACCTCGGCAGTGAGCAGCGTTGTGGCTCCGGTGCTCCTCAGGAGCTGGCACAGGTTGAACAGGTTCGAGCGCCTGTCGTTCTCGTCCGAGAACATCATGTTGAGCAGGGAGACAGAGTCGAGGACGACCCTCTTGGCCCCGAAGGACTTGATGAACTTCGGGAGCTCGCTCTTGATGCGCATGATGGTGGTCTTCGCGTCCGAAGGCTCGAGCTTGAACAGCCCCAGCTTCTTCTTGTCCATGGCCCCGGACAGGTCCCAGCCGAACGCCGAGGCGTTCTTGAGTATTGAGTCCTTGTCCTCTTCGAGCGAGATGAATATGCATGGCTCGTCCTTCTTGAGGCCCTCGACGATGAACTGCAGCCCCAAGGTCGTCTTGCCCGTGCCGAAGGAGCCCATCACCACCACTATGTGGTTCTCCGGCAGGCCGCCCTGAAGCATCTCGTCCAGGCCATCTACCCCGGTCTTGACTCTGCCCGCGATCGCAGCCATTGTGTCACCCTACCCGTTCAGTGTTTATAACGACGAAACCGCTCTGCGAAGTTATCAGAGTGGCGAACCGCGCGATCCGCTCCTGGTCTAGGTGCGGGAGCACGCTCATGAACTTCTCTACGTAGAGGTATCTCTGCCTCTTCGATGTGTGGTGGAACTTCGCCCACTCGAACTTTAGGACGCCGTCGACGCTGTCTATGATCATCTGCTGCCTCTTCCTGTCGAGTATCTCGTCCGTGAGGATGATGTAGAACACCGAGCCCCACTTCTTCGCCATCCTCTGGATGCCCTTCAGGAGGGCTATTACGTCCTGGAAGCTGATGGTCTCGGACACAACAAGGTCCGTCAGCGAGTCGACCACCACAAGGCTCCTGGGCGCGTTCGTGTCGAGGAAGTCCACCAGCGACTCCATCAGCCCGTCCTGCTTCTTCTCCGAGAAGATTCCGCTGGACTCAGAGTCGAGCCAGCTCATCGGGACGACCGTGTGCACGAAGTAGTCCTTGGAGAAGTCCTTGAAGACCAGGTTGTGCTTGAGCGAGTCGTAGAAGTCCTTGTTGAAGGACATCTTGACTTCCTGCAGGATGTCCTCTTTCGACCTGGAGAACGTGATGTAGCACATCTTGTCCGGCAGGAGCCCGTGCTTGCCAGCATCCCCCAGCATGAACGCCCTCGTCTCAGGGAACTCCTTTACGATCCCGATCTTGGCTGCTGACGTGAGGGCGAACTCCAGCCCGCCCCCGCCGACATCCCCCAGCAACAGGACGACCGAGCCTCCCGGCAGGCCGCCCTGGATGATGGAGTCGAAGTCCGCGACCCCAGTGGGTACCCTCTGCGCATCCCCTTCTGACATCAGAAAGCCTTCGCGCGCGTGCGACGCGCGTCATTAAATCGAGATGTTAGTATAAATATTTTCGTGAATCGTCGCTTTACAGATCCGAACCGATAGGCGAAGAAATCATCCTACCTTGTCCACGAACTCTCGCAACATCGCGAGCGCCTTCTGAGCGGACTGGTCCTTGATGCTGGAGCGTGCGCCCTTGAAGATGTTCCTCCTGCACACGGAGGCCGAGCTCGAGCTCACGGCGATGTAGACGAGCCCGACGGGCTTCTGGGGAGTCCCGCCGGTCGGCCCGGCGACTCCTGTGATACCCACTCCTATGTCCGCGCCGAGCGCCTTCCTAGCACCCGTCGCCATCTGGAGCGCGACCTCCTCGCTGACCGCGCCCTTGGTCTTGAGAGTCGGAGCATCCACCCCGAGCAGCTTGACCTTCGCGTCGTTGCCGTAGGATATCACTCCGCCGAGAAAGTACTCACTGCTGCCAGGCACCTCGGTGATGAGGTCCCCGAGCTTGCCACCGGTGCATGACTCTGCGACGGCCAGCGTGAGTTTCTTGGCTTTTAGGACTCTGCCGACGTCATCAGCGAGCACGGCATTCACCCTTCTTGTCGGCCGGGCTCGCACCCGCGTCGAGAAGTCTCCGCTTCACGTCTATCTCCTCGAGCATGGCGGCGACTGGTTCGGGGACGAGGTGCTGCCACTTGCGTCCGGAGACTATCCTCTCCCTTATCCCGGTTGCCGAATACTCCTCCGAGTTGTAGGCCTTCGTCTTCGAGACCTCGTAACCCGCTTCCTTGAAGAGCGACCGCGTGAGGTCGCTGTTCGAGAACACCTGGTCGAAGGGAGGCACGTACGACTCCACGTGGTTCACCCAGACAGAGTACCTGTTGACGTCTCTGATTGGTATGATGTGCACCCGCGCCCGCTCGTCCTCGTTCAGCGACGATATCAGCATCTGGTACCGCTCGCCCGCCGTGAACGGGTTCTTCTCGGTGTGCGACTCCTCGGCGCTGCCTATGACGACGACCAGGTCGTCGCACTTCCTAAGGATCTCGCGTATGACCGCCAAGTGGCCCTTGTGGAACGGTTGAAACCTTCCGACCATCAGGCCCCGCACGGAAAACAACTCCTCAATGCAGCGTCGGTCTTTCCGCGGCCGTCAGCGCGGCCGGCGCCGCCCCGCGCTTGGAGCTGACCAGCAGGGCGAGCTTCTTGAGCAGGCCCTCCTTCCTCGCGCCCACGAGCGCGTTCGCGATGACATCGTTGAGCGTGCGGACCGGTATGACCTCGATCTTGCCGAGGTACTTGTCCTCCAGCAGGACGTCCTTCATATTCTCCTCGGGTATGAGCACCTTCTTCAGGCCAATCTCCGCAGCCGCCTCGATCTTCGCCGTGACCCCTCCGACAGGGAGCACTTGCCCTCTCACGCTGAGGCTGCCCGTCATCGCGCAGCCCTGGTCGACCTCGATCTCCTCGAACGCAGATATGACGGCCGTCGCGACTGCTATCGAGGCGCTGTCCCCCTCGATGCCCTCGTAGGTCCCGATGAACTGGACGTGAATGTCATGGTTGGTGATGTCCTGGCCAGTGTACTTCTTGATGAGGGCCGAGACGTTCTGCACGGACTCCTTGGCTATCTCTCCCAGCTTGCCCGTCGCGATGATCTTCCCGCTCTCCTTGTTCTGGGCGGGGGTGATCTCTGCGACTATGGGCGTCACAATGCCGGAGTACTCGGCCATCGAGGACTCCGCGTTCAGGACCGCGAGGCCGTTGACTATGCCCACGACTGCGCCCTCGGTGATGGCCAGCCTGTAGTCCTTGCGCCTCTCGACTGCCCGGTCCGTCACCTGCTGCTCGAGTGACCTCGCTATCTTCTTCGCATCAAGGACGTGCTTGGCCTCGACCACAGGGGCTGCACGCTCTGAAGCGATGTCTCCAGCGACGCGTACCAGCCCACCGAGCTCTCTGAGTCTCAGCGTGAGCATGCCGCGCCTGCCCGCTCGCCTCTGGGCCTCCCGGATGATCTCGGCGACGGCTCCCCTGTCGAAGTGAGGGATCTTCTTGTCCTTGGAGACCTCCTGGGCGACGAACCTGATGAGTTTCTCCCGGTTGGTCTCGGTGTCGGGCATCGTGCTACGCATGTAGATCTCGTAACCGTACCCCCGGATCCTCGACCTCAGCGCAGGGTGCATACCAGCGACCGCGTCCAGGTTGCCGGCTGCAACTAGTATGAAGTCGCATGGGACGGGCTCGCTCTTGACCATCGCGCCCGACGAGCGTTCGCTCTGGCCGATGATCCCGAACTCGCCCTCCTGGAGGGCCGTCAGCAGGCTCTGCTGGCTCTCGATCCTGAGCATGTTGATCTCATCAATGAACAGGACGCCCTTGTTGGCCTTGTGGATAGCGCCCGGCTCGAGCCTCTCGTGGGCTGGGGTCTCGAGGCCGCCGCTCTGGAACGGGTCGTGCTTGACATCCCCCAAGAGCGCACCCGCGTGCGCGCCCGTCGCGTCTATGAACGGCGGCTGCTCGTCAGGCTTGTGGGTTATCAGCAGCTTGGGCACGAGGGACTGCTCGCGTCTCTGAGTGTAGGACCTCGCGAGGAGGAAGATAATCAGGCCGCCAATGACCGCTATCAGGAGCGGCATCGAGTCGCCCTGTATGTACGACAGGAACGCCCCGAGCACGATGAACATGATTATGAGCATGATTAGCGAGGAGCTCTTCTGGGCCTTCTTCTGCTCAGCCTCGAGCTTCTGCGCCTGGACTATCTCCTTCCCCTTCCCCGCGGGTACTATCCTTATCTTGGGCTCGTTCTGGTCGTCGGCGTTGTTGTAGGCTACCACATCCTGCAGCTCCCCTTTGGGCAGGAAGTCGACCATGGACCGGGCGAGCATCGACTTGCCCGTGCCCGGCTCGCCTATGAGTATGACATGGCGCTTCTGCTCTGCAGCCTTCCTGATGACCGTGACCGCCTCGTCCTGACCTATGACCTGGTCGACGAGCTGAGGGGGGATCTTGACGTCGGCAGTCGTCTCGAACTTCTGCGCCCTGACCCAATCCTCAATGTCGGGCAGGCCGAGCGCGCCTCCCAAAGAATCGCTAGTTGCCATCCGCTACACCGATAGTCTATGCAATGATTGACTGTCCAAGCTATTGACCCTGGTGCTAAATAAGGATTGCGCCATGGATGCTCAAAGTTGTTGACTTGGCCAGTATCCTCAGGAGCGGGGTTTCTGCGGCAGTGTCCGAGGCACAGCGATTCGGCCCTCCCCGGGGAAGTATTATGACGCCGCCGCCCATGATGTTGCTCGGATGAGGATTGACGAACTGGGGCTCGACCCGCGCATCTCCGGAAGGTTGAAGGCGGACGGTATCGAGGAGCTGTATCCCCCTCAGGAGAAGGCCATCGGGCCGGCGCTCGGAGGACGGAACCTCGTGTTGGCGATCCCCACGGCCTCCGGCAAGAGCCTCGTCGCGTACATCGCGATGCTGCAGGCGGTCCTGAGAGGCGGGAAGGCGCTGTACATCGTGCCCCTCAAAGCGCTTGCGTCCGAGAAGTACGAGGACCTGTCGAAGTTCGAGGACCTCGGGATTAAGGTGGGAGAGTCCACGGGAGACTTCGACGAAGTCGACCCGATGCTCCACAGATACGACATTGTGATAGCCACCTCCGAGAAGGCGGACTCGCTCCTCAGACACCGCGCGAAATGGCTGGACCAGCTGTCGGTCGTGGTCGCGGACGAGATCCATCTCATAAACGACCCTGAGCGCGGGCCCACGCTCGAGGTCACCCTGGTCAAGTTCAAGACCTTCAACCCGAACGCGCAGATCATCGCGCTCTCCGCGACCATCAAGAACGCCTCCGAACTCGCCGAATGGCTCGGGGCGGAGCTCGTGATGAGCGACTGGAGGCCCGTGCCGCTCAGGGAGGGCGTCTACGCGGACGGGGAGGTGTTCTTCACTGACAACACGAAGCGCGTCCTCGTCCAGGAGGGTGAGCCCGTGCACGCGCTCGTGAAGAACGCGCTCGAGTCCGGAGGCCAGTGCCTCGTGTTCGTTAACACGCGGAAGTCAAGCGAGTCACTGGCGACTCATCTCGGCCCGACCGTTAAGGCAAGCGGCGGGTACCAGCAGAAAGAGCTCGCTGCCGCCTCCAAGAGGCTGGTCGGAGAGCAGGATGAGCCGACCGCAATGGGCGCCAGGCTCGGGAAGTGCATCAAGAGCGGATGCGCGTTCCACCACGCGGGCCTGACTAGCGCCCAGAGGAAGCTGGTCGAATCGAACTTCAGGAGAGGGGTCATCAGGTGCATCGTGGCCACGCCGACCCTCGCCGCGGGCATCAACCTGCCCGCTCGGACAGTCATCGTGCGGGACGTGCGCAGGTTCGACGCCAACATCGGCAGGACGATGATACCTGTACTCGAGGTCAAGCAGATGTGCGGGAGGGCCGGGAGGCCGAGGTACGACAAGTACGGCGAGGCCATCTTGGTCGCGAAGGACGACGAAGAGAAGTCCCTGTTGCTGGACACTTATCTTCTCGGAGAGAACGAGAACATATACTCCAAGCTGGGGACGGAGCCCGCAATCAGGTCGCATGTCCTCGCACTGATCGCCACCAAGGCCGCCTCAACCATCGAGGACCTGACAGCCTTCTTCCACAAGACTTTCCTCTCACATCAGACCGACGTGACCTACCTGGACGACACTATATCCAACGTAGTCGACTTCCTGAGATCCGAGGGCATGCTCAGGGACGAGGAGAACCTCAGAGCAACCCTGTTCGGGAAGCACGTGAGCGACCTCTACATCGACCCCCAGTCCGCGACCATCCTGCGAGAGGCGCTCAGGAAGTACACTCCTGGGCACGGGTTCGGTCTGCTTCACGCCGTGTGCGCGGTCCCGGACATGCAGCAACTGTACCTGCGTCAGTCAGACTACTCCTGGATCGAGGACTTCGAGAGCGAGGTGAGCGGCCAGCTGCTGCTCGACCCGCCAGAGGACCTCACGAAGTACGAGCTGTTCCTGTCCGAAATAAAGACCGCGAAGCTTCTGAGCGACTGGATCTCCGAAACGCATGAGAATGACATCGCCGAGTCCTTCGGGGTCGGGCCCGGGGACATCAGGAACAAGATGGAGCTGGCGGAGTGGCTCATCCACGGGACGGTCAGACTGGCCGAGCTGTTCAACAAGGACGCTGTCGACGAGGCGCTCGAGCTGCGCACGAGGATCAGGTACGGCATAAGAACGGAGCTGCTCGAGCTGGTCAAGCTGCGAGGCATTGGCAGGGTCCGGGCGAGGGCCCTCCACGACAGGGGCCTGAAGACGATCGAGGACCTGAGGAACACCAGCTACGACAGGCTCAAGCAGATATCCACGATAGGCGAGGCGGTCGCGAGGTCCATCAAGCGACAGCTGGGGCAGCAGGAGAAGGGCATGCCTGAGGAACCGGAGGACGGGCAGAGGGCCCTCACGGACTACCGATAACGCTTAATGCGCCCTGCGCGATGCGAACCCGGTGGCCCTGTGAGTCTGTCGGTCGACGAGGCGCGGAAGAGATTACAGGCGTGGTCCGTCGAGGTACGCCCAGGGAGCGGCCCGGAGACGATGGAGGACATCATCCGGAGGGCTCGCGACTGCGGTGCTGAGGTGCTAGTGCTCGACGGGGACCTCGTCTTCGGCAGAGACCACCTTGTAGCCGCTGCATACCATGCTGCGCGCTCGATTGAGGATGGGACGAACTCGTCGGACTCGCTAGTGATGGAGACTGTCCTCTACGCGTCCGGCGAGAGGCAGCTCGGGACGGCCGCGAAGAAGATGGGCGTGTCCAAGGACAGCACTGAGCTGGTCGTCGCCCGCCTCACCGATAGTGACTTCGAGCCCGAGGCGCATTGGAAGGCCCTATCCGACGCGAGGGCGCAGGCCGACCGCAGCCGGCTGATGAAGTTCGGCATCTCCGAGAGGGAACTATCGACCCTTGATGGGCGACCTCCTGTGGAGCTCGTGCTTGAGAAGGTGGCCGCCGTGGACATCCTGAAGCGATGACTGCGGCATCTTCGCGCGCACGCGACGATTTTAACTAGACGAAGACCCCATGCACTACTCCGGTCCGTTCATATGCCAGCGATTGTGGAGTGCGTGCCAAACTTCAGCGAGGGCCGCAGGAAGGAAGTGGTGGACAAGATCGTCTACTCCATCCGTTCTGTGCCTGGCATCAAGATACTCGACGTGGAGATGGACCCCGACCACAACCGGTCCGTCGTGACTTTCACGGGGGGCAAGGAGAACATCCAGGAGGCCGCGTTCAGGGGCGCGAGGGCAGCCGCAGAACTGATAGACCTGAACGTCCACAAGGGCCAGCACCCGCGAATGGGTGCACTCGACGTCCTGCCGTTCGTGCCGCTCACGGGAGTCACCATAGAGGACTGCGTCGAGATCGCCAACAAGGTGGGCGCGAGAATTGCGAAGCACCTGAAGATACCCGTCTACCTGTACGAGGCGGCCGCGAAGAAACCCGAACGCGCGAACCTCGAGAACGTCAGGAGAGGGGAGTTCGAGGGATTGAAGGAGGCCATCCTCAAGGACGATTCGCGATACCCCGACTACGGTCCAAGGATGCTGCACCCGACCGCAGGCGCCACCGCGGTGGGCGCACGGATGCCTCTGATTGCGTTCAACGTCAACCTCGCCACAAAGGACATCGCGGTGGCGAAAGCCATCGCAAAGAAGATCAGGGCGAGCAGCGGCGGACTGCCGAAGGTGAAGGCGCTCGGGTTCGAACTGCAGGCGCGTGGAATGGTCCAGGTGTCCATGAACATCACGGACTACACCGTGACGCACATATCGAAGGTGTTCGAGGCCATCGGCGAGGAGGCAAAAGCGCACGGAGTCGAGATTGCAGAGAGCGAGATCATAGGGCTAATACCGCTGGATGCGGTGTGCGACCTGGCCGCGAAGTACTTGAAGATCAGCCAGTTCTCAAGCAACCAGGTCCTGGAGAGGAGAGTTTGGGGCTGAAGTCTGTAGGAGAGCTGAGAGTCTTCTGCGACGAGCTTGCGGAGGCCACGGCGTCCCCCGGAGGGGGCAGCGCCGCAGCGGCTGCGGGCGCCATCAGCGCATCGTTACTCGCGATGGTCTGCGGGATCACCGCGAACAGCAAGAAACACGCGCACAAGAAGCCGCAGCTCGACGACCTCAGGGACGTCCTGATGTTCCTGCAGAACGACCTCATCGAGAACGCTCGGTTGGACGCGCAGGCGTACGACAAGGTGGTCGAGGCATCGCGCAAGCGCCGGGACAACCCCGGCGAGGATGCCGACCGGCAGTTCGATGCGGCCGTGAGACACGCCACCGAAGTGCCCCTGAAGACCGCGGAACTTTGCGCCAAGGTGCTCGAGATCTCGGTCAAGGTCGCCGGGCTCGGGTCGAAGAGCGCGGCCTCCGACGCCGGGACCGCCGTGAGGATGGCGGAGGCAGGGCTAAGGGGCGCTGCGATGAACGTGTACATAAACCTAGGCTCGCTCAAGGATGCTGGCTACGCGGAGGAACTGACTCGGAGGCTCGCGAAGTCCTCCGAGTCCGCGGAGAAATGGGCCTCGGAGGCCATGGCCAGTATCGGCCTCGGTCCCGGGAAGTGACTCCGAGACGATTCGACCTCGGGCCCACCCAGGACCTATCACTATTGATACAGATAACGATACGTTTATATGAGCTTAGAAAAATGATAACCACAGATCCGAGTCAGTGGCCCAGCTCGCTCGGAGTCCATACCCTCGGAGTTTGAATCCCTTTGGCTGGGAACTATCTCAAGAGCCTCCAGCTAGCAAAGCAGCTAGAGGAAAGGGCCAAAGAGGCCTCGAAGAACAGGGAGCTCGCTGAGAAGGAGAACGAATCCTTACAGCAGTTCTTGAAGACATGCAGTGACAACGATGTCGACCTCTCCGAGGTCGAGAAGTCTCAGAAGGACTTCGAGGCCGCGATTCTAGCGAAGGACTACCCGAGTGCGATTGCCCATGTACGCAAGGCACGGGACACCGCGAAGGAGGCATACATAAAGAAGATCGGCGACGTGGCCGACTCGGTCGAGTCGATCCTTGCACTAATCCAGGGCTCTGGAGGAGAGGCGAAGGGCGCGGTCGACTACCTCGAGCGCAGCAAGGAGCGGGTAGTGGCGGACGACCTCGAAGGCGCCATGAAGTTCGCCAAGAGCGCGTACGACGTCGCCGAGAGGCAACTACACGAGTTCTTCTCACAGCTTTTCTCGCAGGCCCAGGACGTTCTGATGCAGGCCAAGGAGATGGGGGACGATGTGTCCATATTCGAGGACCAGCTCCTCCGGGCCAAGAGCGCGCTCGAGAACCAGGAGTTCGAGGCGTGCGCGACCCAGCTCAAGGAGGTCCTCGACGGCGCTGGCGAGGACCTGAGAATCACCGTCAGCTCGACCATCTCGAGGGCTGAGGAGGTCGTATCTGCGGGCGAAGAGCTGGGCGCGGACATGGCCCGGGTCAAGAACTATGTCGAGCGCTCCCGGACCGCACTCACATCACTGAAGTTCAAGGAAGCCCTCTCGTACGCCAAGAAGGCCGAGGCAGAAGGCGAGGGCGCGATCACAACCCGTTTCCAGGAGCTGGCCAGGGACGTCAAAGAGAGCATCAAGAAGATGAAGAACGCGAAAGAGGACGTCGAGATACCTCAGCAGCTCCTCGACCAGGCCATGAACGCCCTCAAGGAGAAGAAGTACATCGAGGCCCTGCACGCGCTCAACACCGCCCACGAGAAGGTGCACCAGGCGGAGTTCGAATCGGTGCTGTTGGTGATTTCGCAGGCCAGGGACAGGTTCGTGCTGGCCAAGAAGGTCGGCGTGGACATGACCAAGGCCATCCTGCTCCTCAACACATCCAGGGACAACCTGAAGATGGGCAAGTTCGAGGACGCGATCAGGTACGCAGAGCAGAGCCGCCAGGAGGTCGACAGGTCCCTCGAAATGTTCTACAAGGCGAGGGACCAGGTCGTCGAGCTGGCCAAGGCCGTCAAGTTCGCAGCCGACCTCGGAGGGGACCCGACCGAGGTCAAGAACCTGCTCACAGACGCCAGGAAGTTCTTCGAGGAGAAGGACTACGACAAGACCGCGGAGGCCACCAAGAAGGGTCTGGAAGAGGTCAGCAGGATCTCCCGCGAGAAGGCCATGAGCCAGATAGACACAGCCGACAAGGCAGTGAAGCTCGGCAAGGAGATCGGCGCGGACATGACCGAGGCCGAAGGTACCCTGCAGCGGGCGCTCGAGACGATGTCCAAGGAGGGCATGATGGAGAGCGTCAACCTCGCGAGGTCCAGCAAGGAGGCCGCGGACGCCGCCATGACCCGCGTCATGAGCGACCGGCTCCAGAGCCTCGACCAGTTCATAAAGGGATACTCGGGAGACGCTGAGTCGATCTCCGAGCTGAACGAGATCATCACCCAGTCGCGGCAGAACGTGGCCGCTTTCGAGTTCGATAAGGCTTACAGGCAGCTCAAGCAGGTGACCGAGAAGCTGGAATCCATCGGGAAGTCGGAGTGCGAGAAGTCCATCGCCGAGGCGGTCAGTAAGATCGAGATGGTGAAGGCGATGGACGGGGACGCCTCCGACCTCGAGATACTCCTCACGAGGGCGAACGACGCGCTCGAGAAGAAGGTCTACGAAGACGTCACCGCGAGAGCGAGGGAGATAGTCCAGCACGCGGACGAGGCGATGGCCAGGATCATCCAGGCGGAGCTGTCCTCTGTCAAGGACACGCTAGAGGAGGCCCGGACGATCGGCATAGACACCGAGGAGTCCAAGGGAGCGCTTCGGGAGGTAAGATCGTACACTGATGCCGGGGACTACCAGCAGGCGTTCAATGTCGTCAGGGGTGCCAAGGACCTCCTCAGGGCCAAGATCAGCAGGTACGACGGCATCAAGCACAAGATAGCGAGGGCCGAGGACCTCATCACCGAAGCTCAGAAGACGAAGACGGACGCCGCGGCGCTCGCGAGGAGGCTGGAGGAGGCGCGGACCGCGTTCACCAGGATGAACCTCGACCGCACGGACGAGCTCCTCGACAGGCTCATCCAGGACGGCGAGAAGAGCCTCGCGATGTACCTCGCCGCCAAGTTCATACTCAGCTCCAAGGAGACCATAGACCTGGCCCAGAGCCACGGGATAGACGTCAAGGAACCCGCGGGCATGCTGGCGGCCTCCAAGGACCTGATGAAGCAGAAGCGGTACGAGGAGGCCCTCGCATCCGCCAAGGCGTGCGACAAGACCGCCAGGGACGCGGTCTCGGCATCCATTTCCGATATGATCCTAGGGGTCCAGAGACTGCTCGCAGACGCGCGCAACGTGGGCGTCGACACATTCGGCCCGGAGAAGCTGCTCCAGAAAGCAGGGGAGTTCGCCGACTCGACAGACTACGTCGAGGCCCTGAAATGCATCACGTCCGCCAGGGAGGACATCAACCATGTCAAGAACCTGAGTTCGCAGGCGGCGGTGGAGATACGCGTCGCCAGAGGGAACCTCAAGGACGCGGAGACGCTGGACATGGATGTCGGGAGGTCCAGGGAGCTCCTGGAGCAGGCGGTCGAGGCGCTCACTAGACACCAGTACGCCATCGCGCTCGAGCTCGCGAGGAAGTCCTCCGAGACGTCATCGGAGATATCCAAGGCCAGGATATGGGACACGCTCCAGAAGTTCAAGGAACGGATAGACAAGGCCGAGGCCGACGGGCTCAACATCGGCATGGCCGACAGGTGTGTCGCCGAGGGCCTCCAGGCGTTCAAGAACGGCAAGTACCAGGACTCGCTGAAGCTGGCCATGAAGTGCGAGGCCGAAATGGAGAGGGCCGAGCTGCAGAGGGACATAAGCTCCCGTGCGGTGGAGCTCGCCAAGAGGAAGCTGGCCGACGCGACTTCCGCAGGAATCAGGAGCGACGAGCTCGCGGACCTGGTGACAAGGGCAGAAAAGCTGCTCAAAGACGGCAAGTATGTCGACGCGATGGCCGTTGCGATCGAGAGCGGGGACGAACTCCACTCGATAGAGGAACACCTGGACAAGTGCCGGATAGAGCTCAGCTCGACGAAGGAAAGGGTGGAGCGGCTCCGGAAGATCGAGATCGACACCTCCGACATAGACGAGGTGATTACACAGGCCCAGGAGTGCATCGGCTCCCAAGACTTCGAAGAGTGCAAGCAGAAACTGACGACCGCGTCGACCATGGCCGCGGAGCTGTTCGAGTCCTCCATCAAGGACGTCATGGACCAGAACCGCCACATGATCTCGAAGGCGAAGTCGATGGGCATCAACACGAAGGCCTGCGACGACCTCCTCGAGGTGGCGAACACGTCGTTCTCAGAGAAGCTCTGGGACTTCGCATACCAGCAGGCGATGGCCTGCAGGGAGAGCTGCATCTCACTGATATCCAAGAAGATCACGGACCTCGTCTCGGAGGTCCAGTCAAGGGTCGATGACCTGAAGCGCTACGGCGCGTCCGTGAAGGTCGTCGAGGGGCTCATCCAGAACGCCAACAAGGCGGCTACGAGGGGGGACATCGCAAGCGCCTTCGAGGCGCTGATGGAGGCGGACAGCAAGATAGCCACGCTCGAGGAGTCCCACGAGAAGTATCTGGACATCATGATAGCAGCGGAGAGCGCCATGGAGAACCTGTCCCGGTTCGGCCTCTCCAAGAGAGAGCCTGAGAGGCTCTTGGACATGGCCGAGATCGAAAAGGACAAGGACTACGACTCCGCGATAGAGCTCGTTGCCGCAGCGCTCGACACGGCGAAGGAGATGATGGAGGCCTATTCGCCGGACCTGGCGATGAGCATCACGTCATCCGGACTGCAGGAGAACTCGGACAGCGAGCTGACGCTCACGGTCAAGAACACCGGCAAGGCCCTCGCGAAGGACGTCAACATCGAGGTCCTGGGGGACTTCGAGGTCACGGAGGCCAAGCCGATAACCGCGCTGAAGCCCAGCAGCGAGAACCCGGTGGCCATCAAGCTCATACCGAGGAGGAGCGGGAGCGTCCCGATCAGGGTCAAGCTGACCTCGAGGCGGCAGTTCGACGGCAAGCTCCAGACCTTCGAGCTCGAGGACTCGGTGAATGTCTTCTCCGCCGGTCCCGCATTCAAGATCGGCAGGGCGGCCGACATGAACAGGTGCATCTCCTGCCAGGGTAGGATCAAGCCCGGGTTCGACATCGTCACCTGCAGGTGCGGGGGACAGCTGCACCTGTCGTGCGCGAAGCGCGCGAGCCAGTGTCCTGTCTGCGGCCAGAAGTACGAGTTCTAGGCTGAGCCGCCTATCTTGGCCCGCGATACGCGCAACGCAGGTGCCGTGACGCCGAATGCCACGCGCGACTTCTTCCCAACCATGTCTATCCTGGAGAAGAGGTCGAGCATGCTTATGCCCATGGTGGACTGTCGTAGCGAGTGGCCCAGCTCTCCGTCCTCAATCTTGAAGCTCTCCATCATAAGCCCTGAGAACTCGCCGGTCGCCATGTTGGGATAGTCGAAGGTGAGCCTGAGATAGATACCAGTCCTCGTGTCCCTGATCATCTCCTCGATGCCCGCATCGCCCTTCTTGACCACGACGTTGGACGATGATATCGAGGGCGGCCGCCGGAAAGTCCACATGGAGCCCCCTCTCGAGGAGTTGCCGGTCGACCTGACGGAGTCCTTTCCCGAAGTGTAGGAGTCGTACAGATAAGTCTTCAGCTTGCCCCTGTCAAAGAGGACCTTCTTCATCGCCGGGACGCCCTCGCCGTCGAACGAGAAGCTGCCGCTCCCCCATTCGAGAGTGGGGTCGTCGTGGACCGTCAGCAGGTCCGAGCCCAGCTTCTCCCCCAGCTTCCCGGCGAGGAAGCTCCTCTTCCTCTGGATGCTCTCGGCGTTGAGCGCGATGCCGATTGTCTCTCCGAGGACGAACCCGACGGCCAACGGGTCGATCACGACCGGGTATTCACCCGTGCTTATCTTGGTCTGCTTCAGGCCCATGATTGCGTGCTCCCGGGCCTCTCTCGGCACCGATTCCAGCGCTTTGGGGTCGATCCTGCGGCCCCAGCAGCCGTCGATGCCCGAGAACATCTTCGAGCCCGATTTCGCGACCATATCTGCGATGGCTTCGAACGAGGTCATCCTCTGAAGGCCGGAGAAGCCGTTGCTGTTCGCCAGCGCGACCTCGCCGGACCCCGCGCTCACGGTCGCATTGACGGAGTGGATGCGCTTGTCCACGCCTGCGCCGTCTGCCATCGAGATGGCCATGTCGACCACGTCCGCGGGCTCGAGTTCCGCCACGCGCTTCTCGTAGAGGCCCGCGACCTTTGCCGGTCTCGCCTTCTCAGGCAAACCCTTGAAGTCCTTGTCCGGGCTGCCGGACCTCGCCAGCTCGACGGCCTGCTCGGCCGCCTTCCGAATGCTCGCCAGGTCATGGCCTGTACAGGACGAGAACCCCGCGCAACCGTTGACGTACGCGCGCACGCCCACGCCCGGGTCCTTGAAGGCGCTCGACTGCTTCATCGAGCCCCTCTCGATATCCGCGGTATAGTAAGTCGAATCTGTGACTATGACGTCGCAGTCCGAAGGCCCGAGTTTCATGACGCTCTTGACTACCCTTTCAGCCAGTTCCACAAGGTCGACCATGCTTCTCCCCTCCTATGCCAGGCCTCCGACGACCAAGTTCTTGACCCTGATATGCGGCCCGCCGTCGGTCGTGCGGGCCTCCTGCCCGCCCTTGCCGCAGTAGCCGGCGTCCGTGAGCACGAAGTCGTCCGCAAGCGCGTCCACATTCTTTAGGACCTCGAGTATGAGGCCGGAGATCGACGCGTCCCTGAACCTCTGGCCGACCTCGCCGTCCTTGATCTCGTAGGCCTCGTCGCCCTTGAACATGAACTGTCCTTTGGCGGGCTCGACATAGCCGTACTGTGCCCCCTCGATGAGCATCCCGTGCTTCAGGCCCTCGAACAGCTCCTCCTTCTTCCAGTCCCCTGGGCCTATGTATGTGTTGCTCATCCTGATTATCGGCGGGCTGTTGTACGCCTGCGACCTCGCCGCCCCGTTGGACCCGAGGCCCATCCTGCTGCCTGACTCGAGGTTGTGCAGATAGCCCTTGAGCTCTCCGTCCTCTATGAGGACGTGTTTCTTCGCCTTCACGCCCTCCCAGTCGTATGAGAAGTACCCGAACGTGTTACTGACGGTCGGGTCGTCGACCATGGTTATCCCTTTGCCCGCGACCATGTCGCCAACCTTCCCCTCTAGGACGGAGGCGCCAGCGATGACCGCGTCCGCCTCGCACGCGTGCCCGAAGGCCTCGTGGGCCAGAAGCCCTGTCATCTTGTGGTCGAGTATGACGGTGAACTTCCCCGCGGGCGGGGGCTTCGAGTCGAGCAGCCTGACGGCCTGCTCGGCCGCCTGCCTGCCCAGGTTCTGCGAGGCCTCGCTCCGCATGAGCTCGTAACCGCCGACTGAGCCGTTGGACGCGTGCCCCCGCTGCACAATCCCGTCTGACTTGGCCCAGGCGCCGCACATAGATATCAGCCACCTCTCGGTCGTGTGCGTCAGGGTGCCGAACGAGTTCGCGACCACCCTGACGGCCTCGAGGTCGTCGTACCTCGCGTTGGTGCTGGTTATCTTCTTGTCGAGGGTGCGCATGGCCTTGTCCTGGGACATCACGTACTCGAGCTTCTCCTCGGTCGTGACTTCGGTGAACTTCTCCTTGGCCTTGTACTCCTCACGTGCCCTTACGGCCTTCACATCTGATATCTCGAACTTGACCTTCGCCTTGGCCCTCGCGGCCTTGGCCATCTTGGCGGCCGAAGCAGCTGCCGCCTTGACCGACGCCTGCGTGAGTATGTTGGTCGCCGCGAAGCCCCAGGCGCCTCCGGAGAAGGCCCTGATGCCGCACCCGGATTCGCGGGAGACGTTCAAGGTCTTCGTCTTGCCGTCCATGACGACGATGTTTATGCCTGCCGCGGACTCAATCCGGATGTCCGCGAACTCTGCACCCAGCTTCAGCGCCTGGTCGATTGCGTGCTTGGCGAGGTCCTCCATGTGCCCACCTTTGCGAATCTGTCCGTGAATGGGAATACACCAGTTGAACGTATCTGTCCAACTACACGCGCTGGAACCCACACGTGCTCTCCGCAGCCCTGACGAAAACGCCGTCCGATATCATGCGGGCCACCAGCTCGATCTCCTTTGCCATCGACCTGTCGTCTTCCAGATGCGGAACCTCCGCCCTGAGAGCCGACTTGACCTTCTCAATCGCCGGGCTGGAGCTCAAAGGAACGAAGTCCAGGCCCTGAGCGGCAGAGATGAGTTCTATCGCGACGACCCGCCTCGAATTCTCTACTATCTGCCTCGCCTTCCACGCGGCAATCGTGCCCATGCTGTTGTGGTCCTCCTGGTTCGCGCTCGTGGGTATCGAGTCCGCTGACGCAGGGTGCACGAGCACCTTGTTCTCGGAGACCAGCGACGCGGCCACATACTGGGGGACCATCAGGCCGGAGCCGACACCGCCGTGCCTTGTCAGGAACGCCGGCAGGCCGCTCAACTTCTCGTCGACCAGTCTCGCGGTCCTCCTCTCCGAGAAGCTGCCCAGCTCGTGGACCGCCAGCCCGAGGAAGTCCATCGCCAGGGCCAGAGGCTGCCCGTGGAAGTTGCCGCCGGATATGACCTTGCCGTCCTCGGGGAAGAAGAGCGGGTTGTCAGTGGCGGAGTTGATCTCCACTTCGAGCACGTCCTCGGCGTACCAGATGGCGTCGAGGCTCGCGCCCATGACCTGCGGGATGCACCTCAGAGTGTACGAGTCCTGTATCTTGGGACAGTCGTGATGTGAGACCATGATCTCGCTGCCGTCGAGCAGCGCGAGCATGTTCTTGGAGACGAAGAGCTGGCCCTTGTGAGGCCTGACCTGCGAGATCCTCAGGTCGAACGCAGACGACGTGCCCTTGAGGGCCTCGAGCGTCATCGCGGCGGCGAGCTGCGCGTTGTCAGCGAGAACAGCCGCATCCTTCACGGACAGCACCCCGAGCGCGCCCATCGCCTGCGTGCCGTTGATGAGTGAAATCGCCTCTTTCGGCTCGAGCCTGAGCGGGGAGAGCCGCTTCTTCTTCAGGGCCTTGGCGCTGGGCTCGAATCCTTGGCCGGCATCAGCCTCACCCTCGCCTATCATCGCCAGGCCGAGGTGCGCGAGCATGACCAGGTCGCCGCTGGCGCCGACGGAGCCCTGCCTCGGGACCATCGGGTGGAGGCCCTCGTTGAGCATGTCCAGGAGCATCTTAGGGACCTGAGGCCTGACCCCGGAATACCCCTTGGCGAGCGCGTTCGCTCTCAGGAGCATCAGGGCCCTCACCACCTCGCGCGGATAGGGCTCGCCAACACCGCACGCATGGCTCCTAAGAAGGTTGACCTGCAGGTGCCTCAGCTCGTCCGGAGGGATCCTGACGTCCACGAGCTCCCCGACGCCCGTGTTGATACCGTAGATGGTCCTGCCGTCCTCGACCAGCTTCTCGAGGGCCTTCCTCGAATCAGCCATCCTGTCCTTCGCCGCAGGGGACAGCTCGATCCGGGCCATCTCCCGCGCGACCTTGACCACCTTCTCGATCGTGAGCGTGTTGCCGTCCACTAGGATGAGGTCCTTAGACGAATCGTCTGAGCTGGGCATCTGAATACCGCCGGGCAGGGCACTTCCCGCGCCCCGCCGTCGTACCCTGAGTTGGCGGAGGCGCTTAAGGAGCTTTCTCCTTGACGGGGACGAACTTGTAGCCGTAGTGGATGACCCCCGACGGGCCCTCCTCGCTCAGCT